>Ga0114933_10001975_pt1 | contig 22024 bp, 25 predicted proteins | sample 4SBtaG_FD_89691 | JGI IMG/M metagenome (GOLD analysis project Ga0114933, IMG submission 89691) | Deep subsurface microbial communities from Kolumbo volcano to uncover new lineages of life (NeLLi) - 4SBTROV12_W25 metaG | ecosystem: Environmental > Aquatic > Marine > Volcanic | place: Kolumbo... | reverse complement strand
TAATTCATCAAATCCCGAGCCCCTTATCGGTCTACGCCCTTTGATTGCTCCCATATATTCATAGTATGGAACTGCCTGCACCAGATGAGACGCTAAGCATTCTGTTAAACAGACCTCTACAGTCTGACCTTGACCATCAGTCAATCGTTGGAATAAGGCCGCAGTAGTAGCAACAGCAGCATTTATTCCTCCGACATAAAAAGATTGATTAAGTACATTCCTTAATGGTTCGCGATCAGAATCTCCAGAGTGATACATAAGACCACTCAGGGCATAAACTATGATGTCACTCGCCTCATAATCTTTGTATGAACCTGACAGTCCAAACGGAGTTATAGATGTACTTATGAGACTAGGGTTAACGTCTTGCAGGGATTCCGGAGCTAGACCAGCAGCAGCCAAATCTGCAGGCGCCATATTATACACAACAATATCGCTGGACTTTAATAAATCAGACAGTATAGATCTCCCCATATTACTAAATACATCGAGAGTAATACTGCTTTTGTTAGTGTTTAAATAGAGGAACGGTATGCTTGTTTCTAAATTAGGGTTATCCTTTGCAAAAGGACCAACTGACCTCGTCACATCTCCCGTAGAGGGAGTTTCAATTTTGATAACTTCAGCGCCATAATCTGCAAGTAGCTTCCCACAAAAAGGACCCGATATGCCACCCCCAACTTCTAAAACACGTATACCTTCGAGCATGTGACCAGCTACCAATTTTCTACGGCCCATTCTATTGGTAAAGACTGACCTCTTTTTGGAAGAACTACCTTTCCATTACCAGAAGCAGTTGTCTCTCCACGGTTATTGGTAAGAGCCACCTGACATTCAACATATCCATAACCTTCGGATTCATATGTATTAGTAACAGTCCCCCCAGCGGTTATAGTATCTCCTGGAAAATCCATGCCTCTGTGTTCAACATAGAACCGTTTAAACCACCCCTGTTCTCCGGCAAACTTGATCAACAATTGCCCAAGATATTGATTCTTCAAGGATCCATTAACTACTACATTCTCTAGTCCTTGGTGTAGTTGAGCAAACGGAAGATCCCAATGAATACGAGCATAATTGCCATTGGCAGCTGCCCAACGAACCAGATGGGTAGTAGTCATAGGGCCTTTAATAACCTCTTCCAATCTGTCACCAACCGATACATCCTCGAAATACCTCTGATTACCCTTGTTATGTTCAGGTTTCGGAAGAATAACTTCAGGATTCGGTGGAGCAACAATGACATTCTGCAAGGTATCATTTGCCAATGCGACAGTGTCTGGAGTATCTCCTTCGGGTAATGCCCTATGTATACTTACCCGCTTGGCCTTATTGATAATATTTCCAGATTGATCGGTTTGCGTTTCTTCCCGAACTATGAAAACCAGTTGACCCGAACGACCCTGCTTTTCAAAAATATCCAGCATTCTAAATTTCCTTGTGATCCAGGTACCCACTGGACAAGGCCTCAAGAATTGCCAGTCACTTCCCCCGTTAAGCCCGTAACTATTAAATGGCAAAGGAACCTCAAAATGCCATTCCTGGCCAGCACCAAAGTATCCGATAGGTGGCCCTATATCTTTCCAGGTCGCCAAAGGAGGACATAGGAGAGCACCAAATCTGCTATTTGTCGCGTACCCTGGATCCACATACAGCGGATTAAAGTCTTCTATAGCATCGGCCACATCAAAAGCCATTTCGTCACTAATAGCAAACCGGTTGGTTTCGGGGTCGCTGTCCTTCCCTATGAGGGCCTTTATATCATCCGTAATAAGATTATTCGACACAGTACTGACTCCAAAAATAATTCAAAGGGTTCCCGAATATTAGCATCTTTTCATGAACAAATTCCATATTTAATTTCATAATTACTTCAATCTAGTGCACTTAATGTGTGCTGATGTTACTATTTCACCATGCCAGAGGAGAATTTTAGAATAAATATTCTGGATCAAAGTCCTGCCCATCAGTCTGAATCTGGAAGACAGGCTATCTCGCACACAATAGAGTTAGCCAAAAAAGCTGAAGCTTGGGGTTATCATAGGTTTTGGGTATCAGAACACCATAATTCATTACGGCATATGGGATCTTCCCCAGAAGTATTGGTGTCTCACCTACTTGCAAAAACAGAGCATATAAAAATAGGCTCTGGAGGTGTGATGCTCCAACATTACAGCCCGTATAAAGTAGCGGAAAACTTCAACGTTCTAGCTTCCATATCACCAGGTCGTGTTGACCTAGGTATAGGCAGGGGCCCGGGTGGCTTACCAATCACAACAAAAGCACTTCAAACATCAGAAGAACCTGGAATAAATTCTTTTGAGACTAAATTGAATACCTTGCAACAATTTATAATTGACGACATAGATCCAGATAGTCCTTTTTATGGCATACAAGCTAAACCCGTTCCAGACGTACCAGCAAATCTGTTCCTGCTTGGAACTACAATCTCGAGCGCTGTTCTAGCTGCCCAAATGGAACTTCCTTATGTGTTCGCTGCTTTTCTGAATAATGACCGTGCCATAATGGTCGATGCGATACAGAATTACTCCGATAACTACAACCATAATGCTGGTAGACAACCAAACCTGATGCTAGCACTTCCAATTATAGTCGCAGACTCCGAAAATACAGCAGAAGATTACGCCTCGGAAGTAGTCATAGTACGTGTCACATTAGAAAGCGGTAGAACCTTCACCGTTTTCTCAGTCGAATCTGCAGAGGACCTAGGCAAACAATCCGGAGAAAAGTTCAGCTATGAACTACAACCAGGAAGCGTCATACACGGATCTAAGAATACAGTAAAGCAGAAAATAAACGAGATTAGATATACATATCCCGTAAAAGAGATCTTTGCTGTAACGGCCATTAATGACTTCGAAAATCGTCTCAGATCTTATGAGCTCCTTAGTGAAATTTGTTGGACATAGCAAATCTGTCCGATGTTGGTGAAGTAATGACTAGCAAAAATATGATGAGGATCGGAGCATTTCTCGCTGGAACAGGTAGTAACATGGCCTCATGGAGGCATCCCAACGCGGTCGCGGACGGGGCTATAAGTCTAGAATATTACAGAAATCTAACCCGTCGGGCTGAAGCAGCACTACTAGATTTCGTGTTCTTTGGTGACGGACTTTATATTAGCGAGAAATCACACCCTAATTTTCTGAATCGATTTGAACCTTTAACTCTCTTGGCAGCACTGTCCATGGAAACTACCCATATAGGCTTAGCTGCCACATTATCGACCACTTATAGTGAACCGTTCACAGTAGCTAGACAATTCGCATCGATAGACCATATCAGCAACGGAAGAGCTGGATGGAATATTGTCACTTCTCCATTAGAGGGTTCCGCTCTAAATTACAGCAAGCCCGAACATCCTAAGCACGATCTACGCTACGAAATAGCCGATGAATATCTTGAAGTTACCAAAGGCCTCTGGGATTCCTGGGAAGATGATGCGTTTATCCGGAGCAAAGAAGAAGGTGTATTTTTTGATAGCTCAAAAATGCACCGATTAAATCATAGCGGAAAGCATTATTCAGTACAGGGACCTTTAAATATATCTAGGTCTCAGCAGGGTCGCCCATTGCTGATACAAGCCGGTTCATCAGAAGCCGGAAAGGAATTTGCGTCAAAACATGCTGATGTAATTTTCACAGGACAAACATCAATCGAAGATGCTAGGGCATTTTATAAAGACGTCAAAGGTCGAGCAGTCTCTCATGGACGCAAGCCGGATGATATTCTGATATTACCTGGGTGCGCGCCCGTGATAGGTAAAACACCCACTAGAGCTGAGTCCAAATATCAGGAAATAACTAACCTTGTGGATATAGAGGACGCAGTGAACTATCTCGGAAGATATTTTAACGATATGGATTTCAGCCCATACAGCCTTGATGAGCCATTCCCAGAATTAGGCGACTTCGCTAGAAATGGATGGGAAAGTGCAACTGACAGACTAAAAAAACTAGCTAGCGAAGAAAATCTTACCCTACGCGAATTAGCATTAAGAACCACAACACCCAAACCAGCATTCTTTGGAACACCCACTCAGGTAGCAGACACGATGCAAGAGTGGTTTGAGACTGGAGCTTGTGACGGATACATGTTAAATGCTGCCGTATTACCAGATGGATTCAACGACTTTATCGACCTAGTTTTACCAGAACTCAAAAAAAGAGGGTTATTTAGGGAGGCTTACCAAGCCGACACTCTCAGAGGTAACCTAGGCCTGCCGATCCCCTCAAATAGATATTCTCAAGAGTTCCAATAAGCTTGATATAAAACCCGTAGCATATTTTTCAACAGGAATATATAACCCTCAAAACGTAATTAATTCCCCAAGTCCCAACCTACCCATTTACACAAAGCTCGACCCATAATTAGTTCTTTATCATCCTCAGTTAGCCAAGATAATTCTTCTGTGAACAAGCTTACACACTCTTTCCAAGTGCAAGGCATACGAGTTATATCAGTGCCCCAAAACATCCTATCAGGTCCGAACGCGTCATATATTCTATGAAGATGGTCATGGATATTTGGATATGGATATGACTGACTCGAATAACTTGGCGCGCCGCTTGCTTTTACAGCAACATTCGGAAATTTGGCCAAATCTAATAGCTGCGGCAAGGTCTCCCATGCGGCATCGTCTACGAGACCCGACCCGCGGCCCATATGATCGACGATTAATTTAAGGTTGGGATACTGCTCTGCCACATTTGCTACCACAGGCATAAAGTTAGCAGCCGCTAAGCCAACAGGTAATCCGGCACCGTCGGCAGCTGGCCAGAGCCAATCCATGGTTCCATCCGTTGGCCAAGTACTCTGATGAGGTTGGTTTAATGCAAATCGCAACCCAAGCATTCCTGTTTGACTGTTCCAGCTATTAACCAAGTCCCGACTGCTCTCCTGATCAAGCGGAAAATTCCCCAGTATAGCGAGCCTATCGGGAAATCTAGTGGCTGCATCTATGGCCACCTGATTGGAATCTGGATCCCAACCAGGAGGATGTATTATCGCCGCATCGACTCCTCCTTCATCCATTTCAGACAACAAATCTTCCATGGAATAGGAAGTGATTTGTCGATGTGCCTTGTTACCCGGCAAACCTTGTGACCAGATATGTACCTGTGAATCAACTATCAACATAAATGTCCTCTCATATTACAAAATCTAGAATATCAAACTACTGGCCGGCTCTTTATAACAAGAGCAGCCGATAAAATCAGTAGCGCCCAACCGATTATTAAGCTAAGTCCACCTAGTGGTGTAATTGCTCCGATAATACTAATCCCAGATAGGGCAATTACGTACAAGCTACCGGAGAATATTAGAATCCCCACTGAGATAAATATTGTAGTAACAGTCAAAAGACGTGACGGCCAATTACCCTGCATCAAGCCAATTATTATTAACAACAAAGCGTGGTACATTTGAAACCGTGCCCCTGTCTCAAAAATACTAATAGCTTCAGAACTTAAAAAAGATTCTAGATAATGTGCGCCAAAAGCTCCCATTATCACGCTTGTTAACCCTAACAAAGCTCCAATAATTATCGAATACTTACAAGACATTACTAATATTGCCTAACTTACAAACTTATTTGCATAAAATTTCATACCACATGAGCAAACAAACTATCTACCGGGACTGGTTGAGATATCACACCTTGCCTGACATTAAAGCCTATAAAAGCTTCCAACGTATTTCGAGAGCTTTCAAGTCCGTAAGGGATAGGATCCCCACCTACAATATCCTTAAAGTTTAGCATTTCATAATCTTGTGGGCTGAGTTCATTCCCATTATCCAGAAAAGCAAGATATTCATCCTTAGCTTCGGAGAATAAATCAAACAACTGTCCTGCCACCAATGGGTTAGCTTGCAAGATTTCATCTCTAATTACAAGCATATGACTTATCGGATACAGCCCTGTGTCTTCAAACCATCCCCTGTCAGATTGTTCAGGGTCATGGAAAAGAGGCTGTATATCCTGAGAATCAGTATTTCCAGCACCTATAGCAACATCAATCTCTCCCGAAATTAACATATCCATCAGATTAGTATTGGAAGAACTTATCACATTACCAGGCGGAATATACTCAGCTACATGCTCATCTCCGGACAGAACCCAGGTCACAGAATCCAGGTCAACGCCATAAACAGTCTCCAGCATAGCTCTAGTCCACACACCTGGAGTCACGGTATATCCCCGAACGCCTATACGCCTGCCAGATAAATCGGACACTGATTTGATACCCGACTTCCGGTTATATAACAGACCCGCATGATAAAAGCTTCGAGTAAGAAATATTGGTATTCCCGTAAACGGTTTACCATGCGCTTTTGAGCACAAATATGTGGAGAGGGCCATCTCTGATACATCAAACTCAAGACCTCTAACCATTCTACGGAATATACTAACAACGGGTGTAATTTCTTTATGATCTAAGCTGATATTTGACGAGGATATTGACCCATCTTTTAGAGGCCGTGTATGCCCATAATTGCCGACTGCAGTGCTGAGATTTAAAGTTTTCATTTAGACACATTCTCCTACCAGAGTAATAAGATTTAACAAACAGTAGATTAAAAAGGTGTTAAAACTATCCTGCCCAAGGGTGGAGAATCTTGCAGCATCTGCAAAGCATCATTCGCATCCAACAGGTTGAAGGTCTTGGATACCACCGGCTTCAAAAGTCCTTGCTCTACTAATTTTACTGTTTCAACCACATCTTGAAGAGTAGATGCTCTAGTTCCTATGACGTTCCACTGTCCATATATTAGCTCTGCAGTATCGACAGTCAGATCTTTCCCATAAGCATAACCCATAACCACCAATCTGCCACCTAGTCTGAGTATCTTGAAACAATCACCTAACACTCTAGGAACTACTTCCCCCCCTACTCCTTCTACAACTACATCAGCACCGGATCCTCCGGTCAATTCCATTACACGTGTGATAGTGTCTTCGCTAGCAGCATTAATGACTTCATCAGCTCCGTAACTTTGCGCAGCAGCAATTTTTTCAGGGACCACATCGATAGCTATAACCCGAGCTCCCAAGACAGAAGCAAGCTGAACGGTATGGATACCTAAACCACCTAATCCTATCACCGCTACAGTCTCGCCAACTTGCGTCTTGGCTTTCTGTACTAAGGAGTGGTATGCGGTGGCCATAGCATCAGGTATTATTGCTGCCAACTCAAAAGGAACATCACTAGATATTTTGACTGCATTACGCCCTAACACCTTCATATATTCACTAAATCCACCATCCAATTCAAAACCAGTACGTGGAGCATCAGAGCAGTAGTTTTCCAAACCTAATCGACAATAATTACAAAACCCACAACTCCTTGTCGGGTATACTGTAACTCTGTCGCCTACTGATAAATGTGGCACCTTGGCCCCAACAGATAATACTTCGCCAGAGACTTCGTGCCCTTGAACATGAGGTAAAGACACTGTCGGAACCGTTCCAGTCTGGATTTTCAGATCCGTGGCACATAAGCCATTAGCTTGTACCTTGATTAGTATTTCGTCTTCATCAAAAATGGGGTCCGGTACTGATTCTTCTACCAGTGGTTCATTAAAGCCTTTTAGAACCATTGCTCTCATTCTTAATATACCTCTCTTCACTCACAGATTGCCTTAAGACTCACCCGAATAGCTAATGTGACTATTTCTAGCACCTTCAACAATGTTTTTCTATATCCTTCTTTGCTTCTTCAAGACTTTGCGCGACCCAAGCTACCATTTCTTGCGTGCGCAAGAATTCACCCTTCATAAATCCGGCTTCATAACCAGTCCTACGCATCAAAGCATCTTCACATACCGCTAACGATTTGCGGGTTTCTACAATTATTTGATCCTTTTCAGTCTTATTATGCTCTAGCGAAATACCCCATTGGGTAGCAATATAAAGACTTGCCAGCCACACCAATAGAACTGAAATAAATATTGATACCCTTTTAGTACTATTCATATCTTCCTTACAAAATGGTATGTATCCATTCATCAGATTAGCTACTCTTTTTGTATTTTCAATAATACCGCAATAGCCTAATCTCTTGTTTCAATGATAAGTTCCGCCACTACACAATCGTATAACCGGCGACTCTAACTAGTGTCATACATTTGCATGCGTTTGCATAGACTTGCATAACTTTGCAAAACGGTTGAATAAAACTCTATCTACACATGCTAAGAAAATATTTTGCTTCTGTATGCCCGGACAACTATTAGAGTCGCTGATTGGTTAGGACACACAGATACAACAATGCTCCTCACAATTTATGCCACGGGGATAACTGAAACAGATGAGGAGCCCGATATTAGCAAACAAATGGTTGCTTAATACAGCAACATATAAACATAAAGTGCTAAAATCTGTTAGCACAGGTGAATTAAATAATAGGGTTTAAGCATGGCAAGGAAAATTAAAGGTTCCGGAATAGCTCGAATGCTCAGGCAAGAAGGACATACAATCAAACCAGATGGATATGAACCCTTCCCCGATTATGTAATGAGGTTCTTTCATGTCAGTCAGAGAAAAGCTTACGAAATGGCTAACACATTAAAAGTTTATAACCTTTCTGGTAGGAACTGGGTTAGAAAAACTGATTGCCAAGAATTATTCAATTCTAATGTTGAATCGTTCCCTATAGAGCGTCCATCTATAGCTTTAGAATATGAAGATGAATTAGAGTCGAATTAGACAAAAATCAGGCAGTTTGAGTAAAACCGTAAAATTAAGTAGAGATGACAAGGGGATTTAAGCACGAAATCTAGTATCGAGATATCGTACTCTAATGATATAGTTTCACCATTACACAATCGAATAAAGCGTATCAGAATTACTATAGGTTATATATGTCACAATATGAGGGAGTTTGGCCGGTAGCTCCAACCCCATTCGCTGAATCGGGCCTGCTTGATCTTGAAAGCATGAAACGAGTGCTGGACTGTATCGTAGACCAAGGAGTCGATGGAGTATGCATACTAGCCAATTATTCCGAACAATTCCTGTTGTCAGATGAGGAGCGTAAAGTTCTTACAGAACTATGTCTGAATCACATCAACGGACGGATACCAACTATTGTTACCATCAGCCATTTCTCGACTGATATAGTAGTCCATCGTGCAGAAGAGGCCCAGTCTCTAGGAGCAGAAATGGTAATGATGATGCCTCCATATCACGGGGCCTCACTACGTGGCTCTCCTGACCAAATATTTCAACAATTTGCTGCAGTATCAAACGTAGGAATACCAATTATGGTACAAGATGCCCCAATATCAGGAATAGATCTGCCAGTGGATTTACTATTAAAGATGGCAACCGAACTAGAACACGTCAGTTGCTTCAAAATAGAATCCCCCCAGGCAGCTTCTAAATTACGCCAACTTATTGATAGCGGGCAGAGATATATAAAAGGGCCTTTTGACGGAGAAGAAGCTATAACTTTAATCGCAGACCTAGAAGCTGGAGCAACAGGCAACATGCCATCATCTATGATTCCTGATCTGATCAAGCCGATAGTATCATCGTACTTGTCAGGAAATCACACTGAGGCCTCAACCCAATATAATAAGATACTACCCTTAATAAATTACGAAAACAAACAGTGTGGATTCAGAGCTGCCAAGACGATCATGAAAGAAGGAAGAGTGATCGAATCCGATATGTGCAGACATCCAGTACCTCCATTATCCGACGAGATACGTAAAGGGTTATTGAAACTTGCCAAGCAGTATTCACCAATTGCATTACACTGGGGAATCTAAGTCAAAAGCCTAAGATGTCCCGGAAAGAAGCCCTTCTGACCTGGCATACTGAGGAAGATTAAGCTCCCATTCTTCTATGAGCACTCGATCCGTATTATCCATAGTCATTATCACAACAGATCCCAACAAGCTCGCTGCAACCGCGATACCTATAGTAATAATGTAATCTCCGAAGATACTAAACAGTATTCCGCCAATCCACCCTCCGGTAGCCATACCTATTTGGGCACCACACAACTGCCACCCAAAAGACCTACCCAATGAACCTTCTCCAAAGTATCTCCGGTTAATTATCGGAAATGCAGAACCTTCACCACCGTAACCTATACCAAACAGAACTGCAAAAGCATAGAAAGCCCACGTATCGTTAGTCCAAAATAGCAGTAAAATTGGAATACCCTGGAGTACGTACATGATGGCCATCGTCTCTTTAGCACCCCATCTCTCAGCGATAATAGGTGTCAAAAATCTTGTAAAACCACTAACCAACGCCAGAGTGCTCAGTACTCCCGCAGCGGCTACCGGGTCCACTCCCGCCAAGACAGCAATTGGGATAATGTAAACAATTACTATCGCGTGCGACAAACATCCCAAGTAGTGGACGATAACCAATTTCCAGAATGAAGATGTCGACTGTATGGAAGCAGCCCGTACTTTGTCTCTAAGCTTATTGATTTCCTTGGAGAATTGCCTAGTCACAATCGAATCATCTGATCCGCCGTATGGTTCTTTACCTATATCTGACGGCCTAGTTCTCAAGAACATGACCATGGTACTCATTGATAACGTACAACCAATACACAAGGTCCAAAAAGCAAACCGCCAATCAAACACAGCTAGTAATAACCCGATCAGCATAGTTGTACCCGCTGGACCTATCCCTTGGGCAAACTGTAACAGTCCAATACCGAGACCCAACTTCTCCCTAAACCAATATGTTGCTGTTGTTATTAAAGTTACATTTAAACAACTCTGTGTTATTCCTAGAAAAATTCCATATGAAATATAAATCTGCCATACTTCTGACGCCATGGCAGATAGAGCAGTCCCGATGAAAAAACAGAGTACAGCTACAAACAAAACCGATCTACTACCATACCTATCAGTTGCCATACCTAAGTATGGGGATACGACAGCGCTTAACAACATGGCTATACCATAAGCCAATGTAATAGATCCTTGACTCCATCCCATTTCTGCTTGAAGTGGTAATATTACGACCCCAAAAGCATTAGTAATGGATCCCCCACTTAGATATAGGAGGATGGATAGAGCAATGATTATCCAGGCGTAATGAACCCTAGGTAAAGATAAATTCATTAGTACAATTGCTTATGTTCATTGTTGTCTCATTATCCTATGAGCAGAGGCCTCCGAAATCGGAGGCCTCTGCTCATATTCCCTGTAACCTGTTGACCCTTTATACCATACTCATTGAGTGTCCCGATTTGGCTATATCAAGCAAATCCTGATCTCCCTCAGTAACATCTTCATCCAACCCTATTGCTATGTTCAAGCGGTTGCTGAAATTCCTATAAGCCACAGATGCTATTATGTCTAAAATATTCTCGTCACTAAACCCTACTGCCTTCAATGACTCAATATCATCCCTGTCCATCTCTGTATGATTAAACGTAAGCTTTTCGGCAAACGCTAACATAACTTTGTCTTGCTCTTCGAGTCTAGAAGAAGCATAGTCCCTACCGATCTCTAAAACTAATTCCTGATCATCGTTCGACTGCTTACGAAGCAACGCTCCGTGATTCAATACTCAACCGGTGCATTGTCCCATCATCGATCCAAAATAATTTAACATTTCCTCTCTACGCAGGCCTAGCGTAGTAGCACCATCGCTAACAGCATTTCTTAATGTCTCACGACCCCGTAGGACTTCAGGGCGATTAGCCAGAACTTGAGACAAGCTCGGAACTTTTCCCCTACGTTGCACAAAACCGTCGAAAACCTCTTTAACGTACCCACTCACAGTACTCGGATCTACCATTTTCAACCAAGGCATAATGTTTCACCCTCCTGATAGATAGATGTTAATTACGTGTGATATCGAACGACCTAACCATGTCACCAACCGGTCATAATGTCAATAACCAAGAAGATTTACACGAACACAAATCCTTGGGATCACTATGGCACTGTCTTCCTTATGAAACGTCAAGAACTCCATCGATTATTATGAAATTAGTCATACTGTTTTGAAGACGAATAGGTACTATGCTCCTATATTCCTCGCTATTGTTCCAAGCATGTGCTGATTCACGATCAGGAAATTCTATAACTACAGAAATATCCCCTAACGATTCTCCTTCCGAATACGAGACTTCACCCGCGCGGACCAGAAAACGCCCTCCATAAGCAGCCACTATACCTCCAACTTTCGAAGCGTAATCAGACATGAAGGCTTCTCGGTCAGTAAAAGTTACATGTGCTATCGCGTAAGTTTTTGGCATCCTATACTCCTGCAATCAGACTATCTATAAAAGCTATATTTAAAGAAATTAATATCCATCAATATCCCCGAATATTTATTACATCATCCGTTTTACGAATGGCAATTTAAAAATCCCCGCAACACATATACTGAAAGCAACTCCTGCAAGGATCGCAATCCATATATTTATCGTCGTATACCTTCCCAATATAACGAGCGCCGCATCCTCAAAGAAATGCAGGGTGCTTATTACCACAGATACTAACCCGAATCCTGCCAATTTGGATTTAACATCAAACAATCCCATCGCTAACATCCTATAAATAATTCATAGCTATATTTATGTTAACCTTTATTCGTTAACTAACCAATGGACATGGGGCATGACGCACGAAATCCGCATACGATATTAGCTAGCTGTTCAGGATAATCAGGAGATGACTAAATGACGATTATAAAATCAGTTCGCACGCGAATCTGGAACTGGACTGGGCCTACGGTGCCACCACAATCTAATTTTTGTACTAACGCCGGAGATATATTATGGGACAGGGGAGACTCAATGCAGAGTTTTCGCTTCCATCAATGGCTGACGTGTGAAATTGAGACAGATAGCGGAGAAATCGGTATAGGCAATGCCGCCTTGGCTCCACCACTGGTAAAAGAAGCGATAGATCGTTATTACACTCCACTGATTATCGGTGAAGATCCATTTGATTATTCATACATCTGGGAAAAAATGTATCGAAAGACACTTGCTTGGGGCCGTAAAGGCATCGGTATGACTGCTATTAGTGCTGTCGATATAGCAATTTGGGACTTAATGGGTAAATTAGTAAACAAACCCGTCTTCAAGTTATTAGGTGGTAGGACTAAAGAGAAAATCCCAGTGTACTACTCTAAGTTATATTCGAGAAGCATACCTGACATGCAGGCCGAAGCAGAAGAGGCTAAAAAGAATAATTATCAAGGATACAAGACAAGATTCGGCTTTGGGCCGAAAGACGGTATGCATGGCATGCGGGAAAACATTAAACGCGTAGAAGCGATACGAGAGGTCATTGGCTACGACGTAGACCTTATGCTTGAAGCATACATGGGCTGGAACATAGATTATTCTCGGAGAATAATACCCAAATTGGAAAAATTTGAACCTCGTTGGCTAGAAGAACCAGTGATCGCTGATGATATGCACGGGTATGCAGAGCTAAACCGAGGCCCTATTCCAATCTCAGGGGGAGAACATGAATATTCACTATTCGGATTTCGCCAATTACTCGATATGCAAGCAGTCAGCGTAATCCAATACGACACCAACCGCGTTGGTGGAATAACAGCAGCGCAGAAAATTAACGCACTAGCGGAAGCTTATCAAGTACCAGTAATCCCACACGCAGGTCAAATGCACAACTACCATATGACTATGTCCAATGCAAATTGCCCAATCTCCGAATATTTCCCTGTTTATGACGTAGAGATCGGAAACGAACTTTTCTACTACATATTTGAAGGAGACCCAGATGCCATTGACGGCTATTTGCAACTAGAAGAAGACATTAAGGGTCTCGGTATCAGCATATCCGAAAAACACCTGAATAATTTTGAGATCGTTGAATAATATCGCTTTTACACGTACTGACACATTATTACGAAAAGAAGGGTTCCAATTGCGAATACAGACCACCCCAACGCGCTTCGATCCGAACGACGTTTCAACCTAGCAATTGGACCCAAGCAATCATTGCAAAACTGAGTACTAAACTCAGTTACGACAGACCCACACTGGATGCAAAATTTGTTATGACTCATGACCTAAAAGCTTGCATCATTGACTATACGTTGCAAATATGTCCCTGGCCGCAATACGATCAGCTACAGAGCCAAAGTTCATAGAATAGAATTTTGAATATCCAGCGGATTCTATCATTCGAAATACCGATTCAAAATCTATATTGCCTTCCCCCGGATTCATGTGTATTTCTCTATCTCCCAAGTTATCCGCCAGTCGCACCTCCCAAATCCGATCTACCCCAAAGTGTTTAAAAAAACCTTCAATACCCTCTGGGACCAAATTAGCGTGATTTACAGTAAATGACCAAACCAAGCTTGGTGAATCAATAGCATTTAAGTAAAAAGCGGTCTCCTCTATGGTATGCGCCATATAGTGTACTTCAGCGGCATCAGGCTCAAAATTAAGATTTTCTAATAGAAGTGTCTGGTTTTTTTGCTCTGCATATTCTACAGTTCTCTTCAATCTCTCCAACGCGGCATCTCTACGAGCAGCTACTTCCGTATTGAAATGGTATCCAGCATGGACCACTACCCCATATCCATCCAACCTTGCGGACAAATCTATGTTTGCCCTTAGGTATTCATCGACTCCGTCGCTCACTAAAGGGGAAAATTCCGCAACATTTACGGATGAAGCCGTATGAAGGCAAAGTTCTATTTTCTTTGAAGCTGCTTCGGTTTTTATAGTTTCAACCCTCTTATTGTTCCATAATTCCAAGTGATTAGGCCCTATATCGGCGTTGAAATTTAAATAATGAATATCATGTATTGCGGCTGTTTCAATCGCCTCTTCTAGCTCTGTTGTCCCTGAGTCGTACCCTATTCTATCTATCAGCGTCGCCATCATTTCTCCAATAACTCTTATAAAAATACATCCATTCTACAGGTGCATCCTAACAATTCAAATTATGACTGTTTATTTTGCATGCTAATAATGCAAAAGTTTTTCTTCAAGATATCTATAATAGCAACATACTTTATAATTTCTCTATAAAAAGAGGCATTAACTGCAATGGCATTATTTGAAAAATATCTTTCAGTATGGGTTGGATTGTGCATAGCATCAGGTGTCGGGTTGGGCCTAGTTCTCCCATCTATATTTGAGAAAATCGCAACGATTGAATACGCAAGCGTCAACCTCATAGTAGCTTTATTCATTTGGGTGATGATATACCCCATGATGGTCAACGTAGATTTTGCTTCTATCAAAAACGTTGGAAAGAAACCAAAAGGTTTATGTATAACCCTAGTAGTTAACTGGATAATAAAGCCTTTCACTATGGCAGCACTAGGTATTCTATTCTTCGAATATATATTTGCAGGCTTAGTAGATCCACAAACCGGCAAAGAATATATAGCCGGAATGATCTTACTAGGCGTTGCACCATGCACCGCTATGGTATTCGTTTGGAGCCAACTGGTTAAGGGAGATGCAAACTACACCCTAGTTCAAGTCTCAGTGAACGACATTATCATGATATTCGCTTTTGCTCCCATAGCAGCACTATTACTGGGCGTTACGAACATAGTCGTGCCATGGGAAACTTTACTCATCTCAGTCGTCTTATATGTAGTGATACCGCTTGGTGCAGGATATATCACAAGAAAAAAGCTAGATACAGCAGACAATAAACAGCGTATAGAGGCCTTTACATCCAGGATCAAGCCTTTTTCTATAATGGGCCTCTTAGCGACAGTCATATTGTTATTCGGATTTCAAGCCCAGACAATAGTCGCAAATCCTTTGATCATTGTACTAATCGCAATACCTTTACTCATTCAAAGTTATGGTATTTTTATTATTGCCTACAGTGCTTCATATATCTGGAGAGTTCCATTCTCGACAGCCGCTCCAGCAGCACTGATAGGAACTTCAAACTTTTTCGAGCTGGCAGTTGCGGTTGCTATTAGTTTGTTTGGACTGAACTCTGGGGCAGCTTTAGCCACTGTGGTAGGAGTATTAGTAGAAGTACCAGTTATGCTTTCACTTGTGGTATTAGCCAACCGTACCAAGCAATGGTTCCCCGAGTAATACGTAACGAGTTTACGCTATTCCAGTATCGGATATTCCTCTAAATATCCCATTTCTAACAACGATACTCGCGGATGATGTATTTCCAGTTCTTGGCGAATGGGCGTAACATCTGTCGGACTGGTCACGGGAGGGCACCAGTCATCATGGTGACATAATACAATTTTCTTTGGTCTCAATAATTCTACTTCCCTTGATACAAACTGCGCCAAAGAACCCTGTATCGGCTCGCCGTCAATATTTCCCCTGCCAGACGCGGCCAATATTCCAACATCAGGCCTGAGATCCCGCAATATTCCTGTCCAATGGCCAGATGTATCTTTCCACAGTATGCTGCCTTCCGGTGTCTCAATCAGATACGCGTACGCCCCTCCTTCAGCCCGAGGGTATTGCGTACAAGAGCTCCTATGGTTTATCACATCGGCCATACCAGACTCAGTAGACAATGCTCTTCGTGTCGCTCGTTCCTGTAAGCGCAATAGACGGTCGTGATACATAACCCCATGATCTCCAAAACATGCTTCGTCTACAGCGCCTGATTTACTCCAAATACAAGAATGTTGACTGGGAAAAACCTTTACTGACACTGAATCAGACAATTTGATTGTTTCTCCACCAGAAACAGCCAGTAATTGGCTAGAGTCCACTTCTTCTAGCTCCATCAACCTAACAGTTTCATGAGAGCCAATAATATTTGCGCCGGTGTTGTGAGCGATGGTTTCAGCTCCCCAGAGGTGGTCAAAATGGGAATGCCCCACCAGGACATAGTCAGCTTTTATAATATCTTCAACTTTCAGACCTACATAGGGAGCCTGAGGAACCCTATTGATATAGGCATCCAAAAAAATGACCATATCGTCTACTATTAGCCTAAAGGTTGAAACTCCCAACCAATCCAAGGTCACTGTCATAACATATACCTCAAATCTGTATACCTGATGACTCCTATTGTATCCGGTATTATACTCATGGACAGGTTTGTCATAAATAGATATGGAACACCATGACGCAAAAAAATAGTCACGAAACAATTGATACTAAAGGCATCGAGGATTGGTACAGAAATACCATATGGGGACATCGTCTATTAGATGATGATAGTCTATTTGAAGTGATGAGCTTACAGGTATTCCAAGCCGGACTTACCTGGAGAATGATATTGCTCAGAAGAGATGGATTCCGAAAAGCCTTCTACAATTGGAACATAGAACAAGTATCTGCTATGAATGGTGGTGACATAATCAGACTTCGTGAGAATCGCGACATCATTAGGAATAAAGCAAAAATTGTCGCAGTTGTTCAAAATGCCTGCACCATTCTGAAGCTCCAAGCTGAATATGGAAGCTTTTGTAGATGGTTCTATGATGTTATTCCTGGCAATACCTACCCGTTACTACAAAAAGAACTTAGACATCATTTCAAGTTTATGGGTCCGGAAATTTCCCGCATGTGGCTGATGGCTGCAGGGAGAATATCGAAAGAGGAGGGAGACAAATACAAACCATGAACAGACGAAGCTGGTAATTGCAAAATCAAGTTTCATCTTTCGGAGGATCAATATCATACCGACCGCCTCTCAACCAAGCTTGATCGGTATATCCCAGGTCTTCGTCAGTGAGTTTACTGGTCATTTCAGATTTTTCTCTGTCCAATTGATCTGGCTCAGCATATTCGCCATCAAGCAGTACTCCACAGATAGTACAAGTCTTAGTTTCTGTATCACCAATCTCTGCACCACAAGCTGAACAAAGCCTCACAGCAGATCCCATGCTCTACCTCCGTTATTACTCATCATCGCAGATGAAAATTCCATCTGAAGACTAATTGTCAGAATACAACTAGCATACAGATGTTACATGCACATATAATGCCCACAAAACCCTGACGTAAATTATACAAATAAATTGTTATAAGAGGTGGGAATATGGCAATAGCTCAAAAAATGCAGGACGCTCTGAATGAACATACAAACCAAGAACTTTATTCTTCGTATTTGTATCTTTCGATGTCGTCATATTGTGAATCTATAAACCTACCCGGGTTTGCCCACTGGCTTAGAATCCAGAGCCAAGAGGAATATGCCCACGGTATGAAGATATTTGATTTTATCAATGACAGGGATGGCAGAGCTATCCTACACCCAATAGCTCAACCAGCAATAGAATTTGAATCTATACAAGACGTTATGCAGAAAACGTTGGAACATGAAAGACACGTTAGCGAATTAATAAACAAGTTATACGAAGTCTCTGTCAAAGAAAATGACGTAGCAACTCAAATACATCTTCAATGGTTTATCACAGAACAAATAGAAGAGGAAAAAACAGCAAACGATTTAGTAGAACAGCTAAAGCTAATCGGTGGCCAAGGTGATGCGCTTCTTCTACTCGACAGGGAATTAGGGTCTCGATCATTAGCACCAGTGGAATAAAGTAAGGTTTAAAATCTTAAATTGCCAGGTATACATACTATGAGTTATACAGGTCTCAGTTTAGAAGGCAAAGTAGCACTTGTTACAGGTTCTGGTCGAGGTATCGGAGAAACTTTGGCTATTGGATTAGCCAAAGCTGGTGCAGACGTAGCCATATCTGATCTTGAAGAACGACTTCCTGATGCCCAGGCTGTACAGAATAATATAGAACATCAGGGACGACGAAGTAACAGCTACGTGCTCGACGTGCAGAATGTTACCCAAATACAAGAATCTATTAATAAAATAGTTAAAGATTTTGGCCATATCGATATTCTTGTGAATAACGCCGGAATACGCCAACGTCAGTCTGCATTGGAGGTTACAGAAGAGAACTGGGATGCCGTGATGGCCACCAACCTAAAGGGAACTTTCTTCTGCGCTCAAGCAGCAGCTAAGCATATGATTCCACAAGGTTTTGGTAGAATCATTAATATTGCCTCTCAATTTTCACTAGTAGGAGCAAAAAATCGAGCTGCTTACTGCTCAAGTAAAGGTGGTGTAGCCAGTCTCACACAAGTATTAGCTCTCGAATGGATTGAACATGGCATAACGGTGAATGCTATTGGTCCCGGCCCGACTGAAACCCCTGGCCTACTACAAGCTGACACTAGAACAGATCACGAATTGGCACAGGATTTGTCGGAGAATATGCCATTAGGAAGACGAATGAACGCTGAGGAACTTATTGGAGCGACTATATATCTGGCCAGTCCTTCAGCTAGTGCTACAAACGGTCATTTACTAATCGTAGACGGAGGATGGACATCTAGGTGAATACCATATGCGCATATATTTTTTTCAGGAGGGTTTATGCCAGAGAAAAGTTCTAGCGAAGAAAAAATATCTTTATTGGAAAGCCTATCAACGATAGCAAGGCTACATTGGACTGAGAGGCATGCAAAAGAAATAGAACCTCAGATAAGTCAAACAGCAAAACATTTAGAACAGATAATTCGTGATATCCCAGATTCCGAATTAGAACCCTAGTATCTCTGCTGCAATAAAACCAACCCCCATTCTTGAACGCATAGATTAATTGAGGTGAGTGATGTCAGATACCTATCGCCTAAGTATTTCTGAGACGATCAGAGAAATAGAAAATAAAAATATATCCCCGATAGAGTTGGTAGAAACACTGCTTAACCGGATAGATGCATTAGACCCTGACTTGAGAGCATGGGTTACAGTTGATAGAGAAGATGTTATAGGACAAGCCAAGCAAACCGAAATTGATCAAGAAAGAGGTATTATAAAACCACTTCAAGGAGTTTCCGTAGGCCTCAAGGACATCTTTTATACCGCTGGTATGCGAACTAGTGCTTGTTCAAAAATATTTTCGGAATTCGTACCGACCTATGACGCTACTTCGGTCGCCAAGCTTAAAGAGGCTGGGGCCATAATAATAGGCAAGGCTGTTACTACTGAATTCGCTTCCAGCGATCCATCACCGTCACGAAACCCCTGGAATCTGAACCACACGCCAGGCGGTTCTAGCAGCGGATCTTCCGTTGCCGTGGCCACAGGGATGTGCACTGCCGCACTAGGATCGCAAACGGGAGGGTCCACCTGCCGTCCTGCAGCTTATAACGGTATAGTCGGTCTAAAACCCACATATGGCAGGATAAGCCGGCACGGTGTAGTCCCATTAAGCTGGTCATTGGACACAGTCGGCATATTAGTCAAATCCGTCGAAGATGCGGCGTTAATGTTACAAGTAATGTCCGGATATGACCCACTAGATCCGCGCTCGGCCAATGAATCAGTCCCTGATTTCATTGAACAAATGACACATCATGAGCAAAAACCCGTAATAGGATTACTTAAAGATTTTTTCTTTGACCATTCCACTCCAGAAGTAGTGACGCATACTGAGCAGGTAGTTCAGAAACTGGCATCCGCTGGTGCGGAGATTAGAGAGATGACATTGCCCGACAGCTTCAGGTCATCGCACGCTTGTCAAAGAATAGTAAGCAATGTTGAAGCTGCCGCTTTCCATCGTGAATGGTATCAAGAAAGAGCAGAAGAATATGGCCCCAAAATACGCGGAAATATCGAAATGGGGATGCTTGTCTCAGGAATGGATTATTTACAGGCGCAAAGGCTACGCAGACAATTCAGGCTAGATATGGTCAATATGTTTAGTGGGGTAGATACTCTCCTTATGCCCACTACTCCTGCTCCTGCTCCTAGGGACCTAACCACCACGGGTGACGCGGTGTTTCAAGCCCCCTGGACATCAAGTGGATTGCCAACCATAACAATACCCTCAGGGCTAGCAACTAATGGCTTACCATTAGGAACACAATTAGCTGGATTACCTTTTGAAGAAGGCCCATTACTGGGCGTAGCGAAATGGTGTGAAGAAGTTTTAAATGTGGATTTATGGCCAACTGACTACATATAATCCATATTTAAGAGTTCTGAATCACCGAATATTTACCGAGATATATTAACCTTCAGTTGAGATATCTCCAAGTACCCATTCAGAGACACGTTCGCCTATCATAATAGTCGTTAAATTTGTGTTTGCTCTTATACAGTCCGGCATTATAGAAGCATCTGCTACACGTATGCCTGCAAAACCGTGTAAGTTTCCGTATTGATCGACTACAGACATAGGATCATCTGCAGACCCCATCTTACATGTGCCAGATAAATGCTGGCCAATCCACACATTCCTGAGCATCCAATCATCTAATGAATCGTCATCCCGTAAATCCTCCTCTGTAGGAGATATTACATAATCTATAATGCTTTCAAATGATGGATGTTCCATTATCCTCAAAGATAGCCGTATAGCTTCCCTTAATCGCTCTCTGTCTCTATCTGTTCGCAAGTATTTACAGTCGATTTCTGGTTGGATACTAGGATTGTTTGCGGATAATTTAATTTCCCCAGAACCTTCCGCCAACTCTAGCATGCAAGTAAACCGTATTCCCTCCTCCGCAAACGGATCTCCTCCTAAGGGAGTTGAAAATGACGAAGGAAATATTTGGATATCATTCCGGTCATCTGACCCTGATGCTGTGTATCTAAGAAGCGTCTGCATACGGGGAGCAAGTGGGTCTAAAGGAAAATCTTCCTTGGTCTTGGCCCTTATTGCCACTAGAGGGTGATCTCGTAAATTCTGTCCTACACCCGGCATATCTTTTATTACCTTTATATTATGATCATTTAAATGCTGAGACGGTCCCACTCCGGACAGCATTAATATATGGGGAGAACCAATTGCTCCAGCAGATAGTACTATTTGATCAGCTTCGACTATAAAAACATCCCCGCCGCTCTCAACTTCAACTCCTCTGGCAACGTTTCCTTCAAAGATAATTTTTCGGACAAGGATATTACTACGAATAGTTAAGTTGAGCCGATGACGATTAGGATTGATATACGTTAAAGCCGTACTCATGCGAACCCCGTTCGGGTTGTTCATTGGAAAAGGACCGACGCCCCACGAGTCAGGGTTATTATGGTCATAAATTTCAGG
>Ga0114933_10001974_pt1 | contig 22028 bp, 29 predicted proteins | sample 4SBtaG_FD_89691 | JGI IMG/M metagenome (GOLD analysis project Ga0114933, IMG submission 89691) | Deep subsurface microbial communities from Kolumbo volcano to uncover new lineages of life (NeLLi) - 4SBTROV12_W25 metaG | ecosystem: Environmental > Aquatic > Marine > Volcanic | place: Kolumbo... | reverse complement strand
TTCCACAAATTGATTTTGAATTTTGGCCGTTTAAATCAGGTGATATGCTATAATTTCACAATTCAAACAATTCAAGCTAATTCTAAAATGCCCGATCTAGTCACGATCAGGTGTAAAAAAATCAGCTGAGAAGATCAACAAAGCTCAAGTTAAAGACTAATAAAGTAACGTACCGTACTATACGGTATGATGCGAGCAAGACTAACATATGTACCACTAGAAGTGGCAGATCAATTCGAGGATTTCATCATACATAGAGATGAGCAAGTTCTCGATGCAGTAAAAGCAAGAACAAAAGATTACAGTACGTTATCTTTATTGAAATTATTGTACCAATTAAGAGGAAACCCCATGACATTTTCTGATTTGTATTCAAAGTCAAAGATCAGAATGAAAAAATCATTTCTAAATTATTTACACTTGTGTGTAGATTACAAATTTATCAAAAAAGAAGCAGTAGGTGCAAACATGATCTATACAATTACAGACAAGGGAAGAGTCATGTTGAATCTATTCATGCAAAAAAATGATTACGCATGTTGACAAAAGTAATTAATCAGAACAAATCGACGTAAGCAGTGCAAAAAGAATTTCCAGAAGCTGAAGTCTTTGAAATCAAAAGGACAGAATTGAAGAGTCCCATAATTTTTGCAGGGTTTGTAGGGGCAGGCCTAGTAGGACCAGTTGCAATTAACCACATCATTGCAGAATTAGAAATGGATGAAATTGCAGTAATGAGATCAAAATATCTTCCACCATCAACAGTATTCATGAGAGGTAGATTACGTCATCCATTTCGATTTTATGCAAACAAAGAAGGAACAGTTTGTGCAATAATTTGTGAAATAACATTGAGAATGGAGGGATTGTACACATTGGTATCTTCAATTCTAGATTGGGCAGCTCAGAAAGGTTCCAAAGAAATTGTAATTTTAGATGGAGTAGCAAGTACAGAACACGACGATAAAGCATACTGTGCAGCAGAAGAAGATTTGGTAAGAACTATGGCAGACAAAGACATCAGCATGATCCCACAAGGATTCATCACAGGAATACCAGGAGGTCTACTAAATGAGTGCCTAGTAAGGGAAATTCAAGGATTAACCCTACTAGCAAAAGCAAACAAAGATGCGCCAGATTCAGCAGCAGCTAAAACTCTGATAGAGGCACTAAATCGATTCTATGATATGAAAATAGACACATCAGAACTACAAAAAGAGAAAGACAGAATTCATTCAGAATTCAGCGAATTATCTCAGAAATATGTAGAACACAGAGAAGAGATAGCTGGAATGTATATGTGATCGAAACTATAGGCAAATTCTTTTATTCATATCAGATACGCAACAAACTATGGCTCTAACCTACAAAAAAGCAGGTGTAGATATTTCTAAAATTAAACAAAGTCAAAAAGCAATTGGAAAATTAATCTCATCAACTCACAAACTACAGAAAAAAGCCAAGATGACACACGGATTTGGCCATTATGCAGGAATTGTAGAAATTCCAGGTGGAAAACTTTTGGCTACACATACGGATGGTGTTGGAACCAAAGTGGTAATTGCAAACATGATGAAAAAATACAACACGATAGGAATTGATTGTGTTGCAATGAATGTTAATGATGTAATCTGTATTGGTGCAACACCAATTTCATTTGTAGATTATATCGCTGCAAACAAAAATGATGTACCAATATTCAAAAAAATTGTAGAAGGACTAGTAACAGGTGCAAAAAAATCTGCAATGCCAATTGTTGGTGGAGAGACTGCAATCATGCCAGATGTAATTGAAGGAAATGGATTTGCATTTGATTTAGCAGGGATGGTAGTTGGATTATTAGAGAAAAAAGAGATGGTCCTTGGAAATAAAATAAAATCAGGAGATGTGATTATCGGTGTTAAAAGTTCTGGAATTCATTCCAATGGTTACTCACTTGCAAGAAAAGCACTGTTAACAAAATATTCAGTCAAAGATAAAGTCAAAGGAGTAGGAGTAATAGGTGATGCATTACTAAAACCAACTGAAATTTACACAAAACCTGTTCTTGAAATTAATCAAAAATGCAAAGTTAATGGATTTGCACATATTACAGGCGGGGCATTTACCAAATTATTACGCCTCAAAAATATAGGATACGAGATTGATTCACTTCCAAAAATCCCACCAATTATGGGACTAGTAGAAGAACAAGGAGTGAAACCTGAAGAAATGTACAAGACATTCAACATGGGAGTCGGATTTTGTGTAGTTGCACCAAAAGACCAAGCAACACGAATCAAATCCATATTCAAAAAACACAAGATCTCAAGTCAAGAAATAGGACAGATAGTTTCTAAAAAAGGTGTTTTTGTAAATTCTACAAAAATTGCTTAATTTAACAACAACAAAATAATTTTCGACTCGGTATCACCTTATATGACAGATTTCTCAGCATAAATCAGGGAAAGATGGCAGCAGAAGCACAATTCATTGAAACCATTATCGGGGTAGGAATTCTACTTTTTGCAGCCAAATTAATGGCAGAGCTTTTCCTCAGATTGAAACTTCCAATTGTTTTAGGAGAGTTATTGGCTGGAATGATTGTAGGACCATTTGCACTAGGTGCATTCTTTGTAGTGGATGGAAAGCAATTACTCCAAATCAATGATGAAATCAAAATACTTGGAGAAATGGGTGCAATCGTAATTTTGTTTATGGCAGGACTTGAGATGACTCCAAAAGAATTTCTCAGAGGAGGAAAAGCATCGTTTACAGTTGGAACGTTAGGAGTTGTAGTTCCATTTTTTGCAGGATTAGTAGTATTTCAAATGTTTGGATTTGAAGCATTAGAATCAATGTTAATTGCAACAGCGCTTACAGCAACAAGTATTGCAATTTCAATTCAAGTACTAAGTGAATTTGGGAAAATCAAAACGCCAGAAGCAAGACTCATCATTGGAGCAGCAGTAGTAGATGATATTTTGGCAATTGCAGTGTTATCAGTAGTAATATCAATTACAGGTTCAGATGCAGGAATTGAAAGTATAGACATTACAGAAGTTACAATCACAATTTTGAAAGTGTTGGGATTCTTTGCAATAATGCTCATTGTAGCAGTTGTTGTAATTCCAAAAATAATCACACCAAGATTATGGAAGGCAAAGGGAAGTGTAGAAGGAATAGCGACTGCATCGTTCTTTGGTGCGGCCGCACTAGCAGGTTCAATTGGACTATCACCGATAGTAGGAGCGTTTGCAGTAGGAATGGCATTATCAACCACAAAAGTATTTGAGAAAATTGAAAACTATATTGGGAAAATAGGATTAATTTTTGCACCGTTGTTCTTTGCAATCATCGGAGCACAAGTCGACTTGAGAGCAGTTAATTTTGAGATTTTGGTGATAAGTGCCGTAGTTATCGTAGTTGCAGTTGTAACAAAATTAGGCGGTTGTGGATTACCAGCAATGTTCTTTTTGAAAAGTAAGGCACAAGGAATGAGAGTAGGAATTGGAATGATTTCAAGAGGAGAAGTTGGATTAATCGTAGCAGGGGTAGGAGTTACAGCGGGAGTTTTAACATCAGAAGTCTACTCTACAATTGTAATCATGGTAGCAGTAACTACAATCATTACACCAATTTGGCTTAAAATGGAATATAGAAAAGAACAGAAAAAAGGTAATGGCGATGTTGCAGCATCTGGAAAAACTGTAGATCAAAAACCCGAATAAATCCTCAACAAGTCTTAAATTACATAGAAAATTCTTCAGGTCAACTCATGTCAGATACAAATAATGATTCATTTAGAACAGAAATGATTGCAGAGATTAAAAGAATACAATCAGAATTAAACGAATTAAAAGATATCAAAAAAAGTATGACAAGAAAACCAGCTAGAAAGACTACAGCAAAGAAAAAGGTAGCAAAGAGAAAACCAGATAGAAAGACTACAGCAAAGAAAAAGGTAGCAAAGAGAAAACCAGCTAGAAAGACTTCCAAGCCTAAAAGAAAGACAACTAGGCGCAGATAGGCACCAGATATACCAAATTATTTAACGAATTTATGTCCAAATTAGTGTGATTATTCATGAATAAGCTAGACCCTGTTTTATCCAAAGCATGTGATGAGATAACTCAGAATCTACTTACAATTCAAGAGCCTAGTAAAAAACAGGTTAAAGAAGAAATCATAAAGATTTGTACAAAATATGCATTAGAGAGAATTCCTAGAAATTATGAAATCCTATCAATGGCAAAAGAATCAGATTTTGATAAATTAAAAAAAGTATTGTTAAGAAAACCTGCCAAAACTGCATCAGGGGTATCAGTAGTTGCATTAATGCCAAAACCATATGCATGTCCACATGGACGTTGTACATATTGTCCAGGTGGAATTGAATTTAATTCACCAAACAGTTACACTGGAAAAGAACCATCATCACTAAATGCAATTGAAAATGAATTTGATCCTAAATTACAAATTACATCAAAGATTGAAAAACTAATTGCGTTTGGACACGACCCATCTAAAATGGAAATAGTGATTGTGGGGGGAACATTTTTGTTTATGCCAAAAGATTATCAAAAAGATTTCATAAAATCATGTTATGATGCTCTTAATGGAACAGATTCAAAAGATTTGGAAGAAGCAAAATCAAACAACGAACATGCATCAATAAGGAATGTGGGATTTACCATTGAAACAAAGCCAGATTATTGTAAACAAGAACATGTAGATTTAATGTTAAGTTATGGAATTACAAGAATAGAGATTGGAGTACAATCATTACAAGAACGGGTATATGAAATAGTCAATAGAGGCCACAACTATAATGACGTAGTCGAATCGTTTCAAATTTCAAAAGATGCAGGATATAAAATTGTGGCACACATGATGCCAGGGTTACCAACAATGACACCCGAAGGAGACATTGCAGATTTTAAAAAATTATTTTCAGACCCACAATTACGTCCAGATATGTTGAAAATTTATCCATCTCTAGTAATTGAGAACACACCATTGTATGAAGAGCACAAGCAAGGAAAATACACACCATATTCAGATGAGGATATGATCAAAGTACTAACTGAGGCCAAAAGAAATGTTCCAAAATGGGTCAGAATTATGAGGGTTCAAAGGGAAATATCTCCAAAAGAGATCATCGCAGGTCCAAAATCAGGTAATTTGAGACAAATTGTGCATCAAAATCTTGCAAAACAAGGTCTTTCATGCAAATGTATCAGATGTAGAGAGGCAGGACTATCAAACAAAAAAGCAGATGGAGGAGATGTGAAATTAAACAGAATTGATTATGATTCATCAGGAGGAAAAGAAGTATTCTTGTCTTATGAAGACAAAAATGAATCAATTTATGGATTTTTGAGATTAAGAAAACCAAGTATCGATGCACATAGAGATGAAATTGATCAAGACACATGCATCGTAAGAGAAATTCACGTGTATGGTAAATCCTTGAAGCTTGGAGAAAAAGGGGATGATGAAATCCAACATTCAGGGTTAGGAAAAAATTTGATGAAAGAAGCTGAAAAAATATCTAAAGAAGAATTTGATGCAAAGAAAATCCTAGTAATTAGTGCCGTAGGTACAAGGGAATATTATCAAAAATTAGGGTATTCGTTATATGGGCCATACATGTCCAAATCATTGAACTAGGGAAAAGAAATGGTAGAACAAAAAATAATCGGTAAAGGAACTTGGATTGATAAATTAGCTTCAGAATTACTTGAACGTGAAAAAGCACTGGGAAGAAATACAGATCTTCTCAGAGTAGAAAGTGGGCTAGGTGCATCTGGAATTCCACACATCGGAAGTTTAGGGGATGCAGTTAGAGCATATGGTGTAAAATTAGCATTAGAAAACTTGGGATACAAATCAGAATTAATTGCATATTCAGATGATCTTGATGGTTTGAGAAAAATTCCAGAAGGAATGCAAGAGTTTGGGTTAGAAGAACACATTGCAAAACCAGTATCACTTATTCCAGATCCTTATGGATGTCACGACTCTTACGGAATGCATATGAGCAGCATTCTATTAGAAGGGTTAGACAAGGTTGGAATAAAATATGAATTTAGAAGAGCAGTTGACACTTACAAACAAGGATTACTAAAAGATCAAATCCACACAATTTTACAAAACAGTACAAAGATTGGAGAGAAAATTTCAGAACTTGTAGGGCAAGAAAAATATCAAAAATATTTACCGTATTTCCCAGTTTGTGCAAATTGTAATCGTCTCTATACAGCAGAAGCCACAGAGTATATCGCAGACGAAAAGAAAGTGAAATACACTTGTCATGACACAGAAATTGGCTCAAAGATGGTCAAAGGGTGTGGGCATGTAGGGGAGGCAGATATTGGAAAAGACCTTGGAAAATTAGCCTGGAAAGTGGAATTTGCAGCAAGATGGACTGCATTTGATATTAGATTTGAGGCATATGGTAAAGATATCATGGATTCTGTAAAAGTAAATGACTGGGTGGCAGATGAGATTTTAGAATTCCCACATCCACACCATGTAAAATATGAAATGTTTCTAGACAAAGGCGGAAAAAAGATTTCAAAATCATTAGGAAATGTGATCACTGCACAAAAATGGTTGGAATTTGGCAGTCCAAAATCAATTCTATTATTACTATACAAAAGAATCACAGGTGCAAGGGAATTAGGGTTTGATGATATTCCATCATTGATGGCAGAGTATAATGAACTTGAAGACATTTACTTTGGACGAATCAAAGTGGATAATCAAGCAAAACTGATAAAATCAAAAGGTTTGTATGAATATGTAAATCTACTAAACCCACCTAAACAATCTAGCACACATGTTAACTATAGACTTGTAATTGAATTAGCTAAAATTTTCAAAGAGAATAGAGGAGAAAGAGTAATGAAGAAACTATTAGACTATGGTGTAATTAAAAATCCAGAATCAGAGATAGAAAAACTCATTGAACTAGCAGGAAACTATTCAGATGAATTTGATGAACAAGAAAAAACCCAAGTTGAATTAGATGAGACTGCAAAGAAGGCATTAAAATTACTAGTTGACGAATTAGGCGGAGATAAAGAACTAGAAGACATTCAAAATACAATATATCAAATTGCAAAATCAAATGATGTGCAACCAAAAGATTTCTTTAAAATATTATACCAAATAATTCTTGGAACTTCAAGAGGTCCCAAAATAGGACCATTCATTTCAGACATTGGAAGAAAACAAGTAGCAAAAACACTTTCAGAGTACACATAATCATGGTTCACGGAGAACACAATAGATCAAAAAATAGTGGAGGTTTTGCATTAATCATTTTAGGAGCATTATTGCTATTTCTTGCACCACAAGAAGCTGTAACCAAGACGGGTTTAGGTCCAATTGGATGGATTGCAGGAATTGTCATAGGCAGTATAGGATTTTATCTAAAATTCTTCAGATGGCGAGTCAAAAAATGATAAGAAAGGTTCATCTTTTGGAGAAAAGCGTGTAGAGACATGGGGTTTTTTGGGAAAAAGAAAATAGAAGAAGAAACGCCAGATAACAATGAAGAAGTCATTCTAAAAGAAGAGCTCGAAACAGAAGTTGAAAAACTGCAAAAAGAGTTTAGAGAAAAACAAGAACAATTAGATGACATTTCAGAAAAAATTAAGACTGTAAAAGAAGAATATGATTCAACTGTGAGCAGTTTGATGCTTGTGAAAAAAGAGTTGAATCAAAAAAAGATGGAACTAGATATCATCAAACGAGAATACAGAGAAACAAGAGAGAAGAACAAAAAAGCAGAATTAATCAAAGGTTCAGAATCAATTGATAAATTTAAGAAAACAGAAGGAGACCATTCAAAAATAAAAGAGGAAGTAGATGAATTTACAAGAAAACATGAAGAAATCAAAGAGCAAATTGCACAAGAGCAAGCTGCATTACACAATATCAAAAAACAACAAGTAGAAGTTGAAAAAGAATTGGAAGAGGCCAATTCAAGATTATACAATGCAAAAGAAGAATTAGATAAAAAAGATACTTTTGAAGATACAAGTATTCTCACTCCATCAGAGAAAGAATTCATTGGAGCAGATGGTAAAAATGAAAAAAGTTCTGCAGGCATTATTGAGGCTGCAAGTGCAGTTGTAGGCTCGTTAAAATCAAAACTTAACACAACACAAAAAGAATTAGATGCGATGCAAACACTTCTAGAAAAAGAAAGAGAAGAGCATGAAAAAACTAGAAAAGAATTAGAAAAATTAAAACAAACTACACAGTCATAGATTTGTAAAATGTTTTTGCCATTTTGATTTTATTTCATCTTCTGAAATACCAAGATCATATAGAGGGGAAATTACATTAGATATGCTAGAAACATCTACTAATACAATTGAATTGATTGGGCTTTTGATTCCATTTTCTCTATAATGATTCAATATTTCTTGATACATAGTTCCATCCTCAAGTATAGTGGCTTTACCTTGAAACAAGTATCCTTTTCTAAGAAGTGGATCAATTACATTAATCTCCACATTAGGATTGTATTTTAGATTCTTCATAGTATCAGGGGAGCGAATATCTGCAAATGCTAATGTTTTATCTGTCCAACCAATGATTGTTCCTTTTGGAGAAATGTTTGGTTTACCATCAGATGTTACCGTTGCAACATATCCAAGTTTTTGTAAATTCAAAAAATCTTTAATCTCTTGAGTAATCACAAATATTATTTCAAAATAGAATGTATTTAGTTTTCACAATTATCGCATAAATTCTGCCATCTCAATTGAGAAGAAGAAAAATCCAATTCCGCCACCAATTATTGCAACCCAGGCAGCAATTTGTTTAATTTTAGACATTTAAGAAGAATCTTTCAAACTCATTATTGAATCTAATTGCTTATCTCAGACAATTATAATTAGACTGAGAGAGTAAAAACAGCGTGTCAAGTATCAAAGATATTGGGAAATTATTTTTATTTGTAGTTACAGGATTGGTAGCCATTATTGTAGGATCATTTATGGTTAGAGGCACAATGCACATGTGGGATAAACCAGGCGAAAATAAAAAAGATGAAAAGAAAAAGGACTAAAATGTTAGTTCTTACAAATTACATTTGAATTGCTACAAGACTCATCAATTAGAAAATCACTTGATCAATACATACAAAGAAGAATTTTAGAAATTCCTACTGAAATCAAGCAGACATTTCCAGGAATAAAGCAAATTTGGAAATGTGAAAATGAGATTGATTTTCTATACGGATACTATGTAGGGAAAATTGAAGAAGGAGCTTTACACTATTTACTTAAAGCAACTCGGGCATCAGCAGGTGGATATGTAGATACTTTTGAGATAAGAGGCATAATTGAAACTCAAAAAAATGCGTTACAAGATGCAATAAAATCAGCAATCAATTAGTGAAGTAGAAATAGAACCTCAAGTTAGGGAAATACATGGTAGGTCCACAAGATGGCGGATTTGGATTTGATCAATCAAAAAAATACACTAGTGTAGATAATATTGAAGAGATTTGTGTACAATGTCAAGCAGGTCAACACAAAAAATGTCTAAAGAAATCCAAAGAAGTAGAAGTTTGCGAATGCGAACACTGTATGATTTACGGTTAAAAATTAAAGAGCAGATAATTTATTTTCTAATTCTTGAATTTCTTTTTGATAAGAATCAGATACATTTTGAGCAAATTCTTTGTGAGCAGAAATAATTTTTGTCAATGCTTCTTTGTAGTTAGAGTGTCCTTTTTTGAGGACATCGCATGATTCAAGGGATGTAATATGCCCAGTAATTGTTGCAATTGCATTTTTTTGATTAAATTGTACAATTCCTCCAAATGCCTCAATTAGCATGTATGCAGATTCTGCTTTGCATTTGTATGTCACCCTACCAGTTTCAGTGTTGAACAATTGTGTAATTCCACCCGGCTTGCGAGTTACTGTAACAGTCATGAGATGATTGAAAATTATGGGGTATTAATTATTTTAGAAAACTATTTTCTATGCTGCAGGTTCAGGTGCTGTGGCATCTGCTGCTAGAATCTTGTCAATTTCATGAATTGCAAGTTTATCTCGTCCTAAAAGATCAAATTTTTGCAATATGGTTTCAAACTTTGTTTCTTCTTGAACTTGTTCGTTGACAAACCATTCCAAGAATGCATATGTTGAATGATCTTTTTCTTTTTGAGTGATTTCTACCATCTTGTGAATTGCTTTTGTAACTGCTTGTTCATTTTTTAGAGCGGTTTTGATTAATCCTTCAAGGGATTTGTAAGAACTTGCAGGAGCTTTAGTTGCAGGAATTGTTGCAGTTGCCCCCATGTCATTGAGATAATGTACAATTTTTAGCATATGTGTTCTTTCTTCATCAGATTGCACATAGAAATAATCTGCCGCTCCCTGATATCCAGTAACTTCACACCATGATGCCATTGCCAAGTAGCTGTTAGAAGCTGATGCTTCAAGGGTTACTTGATCATTTAGTGCTTTTTTCATTTTGGGAGAAAGTTTCATGATTTACATCAATTGTTGATTTGTCAGTATTAAAAAAACTTACTAAGATTCAGGGGTTTCAAGGTTTACACCAGCACAAGAGAAGCTTGCTCTGTCTCGAATTTCAGAGTCTTGTGTACCAGAGTATTGATAGATAAAGTTAGTATCTTGAAGATATGTTCCATAACTTGTGATTTCACAGGTAGTAAAAGCCCAAGTTTGAATTGTTGCGCCAGTTCCATCTAGAACATCAACATCGACATCAAATTCATTTTGTGCATCAGGTGCATCCATCCATTTAGCAATAAAGTCATAAAATGCGGATTTATCAACACTTGGCAATGATTCTAAGAAAAATTTTGGAGAATCACGAAAATCATACATTCTTCCACGAGGATCACCAGCATCACCTGCAATAGAGGAGTCTAGTTCAAATTTTTCAAAAAAATGAACAGGTAAAGGTTGAACAATATTAGAAATTGTAACTCTGAAAGATTGTGCACGTTCTTCATCTGAATACATAGTTTGAGCAGCAGTTACTTCAGCAATTGGAATTGGCACATCAATTATTCCTTTGTTGATCAGATATTCCAAAGATTGGATATATTCAGCTTCACTAATTGTTCCCTCAGACCACCACTTTGCACTATTTTTTACCCAATCAGGAATGGATGAATCAGTAGCTGCTGCAGAAATAGAGAAGCCAAAAATTCCAATTAAAGAAATTGTAAAAATTATTGAAAGTTTCATGCAAAAATCAGTTCATTATCAAATTTAAAAGTTCAGAGATGACTTCCAATAATTCCCACTACAGACATGAAAGTAAACCCAAAAGATAAACCAGTCATAAAGGGTATTGGCATAAATGATTTTTTTGACATACGAGTGCGAATACTTTTGAAAATAGCTGCAGGGAGGGTAATCAGAACAAGTATAGAGATAGATAAATGCCAAAGATGAGTGCCAGTTGCAAAAATTTCTTGTATTGCAGTTAGAGGTTCATTTGATAATTGAAGTGACTGATAACGGTGTTCTACAATTGGAACAAAAATTCCAACTGCCATACCTATCAAAAATAAAATTAGAATTTTATCCATAACATCTACAAGATTATGTGGTAAGTAGAAGTCTATTTTTAGACGCGTTCAATTTTTCTCACCTTTTAGCTATTAGGAAAAGAATTTTGTAATTATAAAGAACAGTGCAAATCCACTTAGAAATATAATTCCTGCAAAACTCAAAACTTTCAGAAATACAGAAGGTTGAGCATCTTTTGGAAGATGTTTTCCGGTAACAAGCTTGAAATTAAAAATTGCAATAATTGGTGCAATCATAAAGGACAAAACAGTTGCAAAGTCAACTAGTTCTTTGAGATTACTTTTGAATTCCAATATGATGAATACTGCCCCAATTGCAATTACAAGCAAGAAAATCACATAAAATGTACGGAATTTTGTGCGTATTTTCTCTTCATTTTTAGTAAAAATCAACTCCACTGTTCTCTGCAATGATCTAGAATAACCATCCAAAACTGCAATGATTGTTCCAAACATTACAGTAAATGCAGATGCTGCAATGATGATGTAACTCCAATCACCAATGGTTTGAGTGTACAGAGTCACTATTTTGTGTGCAAAGTGGGCATTATTGTTTGGTAATTCCTCGCCAGAACCAAAAAACATGAAAGAGCCAAGTGTAACAAACATTATTGCCAAAATTCCAGTAATCAGATATGTCAATCTAAATTCAAAAAGAGTTTCTTTGAGTTTTGGCCGATATTTTGTTTGCTTTGTTCTCTCTAATGTCCATAAACTATTCCATGCAGAAATATCTACAGGAGCTGGCATCCATCCCATCAAAGCAAGCAAGAAAAAGATTCCAGAAATATTGAATAGTTCTTTTTCCAAGAATCCTTCTACTGGTTCTATTGGACCATTATACAATGCAAGCAAAAATGCAGCAACCGTAGAAACTATCAGTACAATAACTATGATCTTAATTAGACTATCAAGCACATTGTATTTTCCAACTGCCAATATTCCAACACATATTGCAAACAAAATGACTAGTGTCCACTCTCCAAGAAAATCTAGTCCAAATAGATTCTCAAAAAATCCTGCAGTGACAAACCCTACAGCACCTGTAACAAAAAACATTGAACCAATCGTTAACAGAAAATATAACCACAATGCGGGTCTACCAAGTTTTTTGTAACCATCAATGATACTTGTCTGAGTAGAGTTTGCATAACGAGAACCAAACTCAAAGAATGGGTATTTTAGCAGTGTAGCCACGATTACAAAGCCTAAAATCAATAATCCAAAATCAGCGCCTGCTCTAGTTGATTGTATTAGATGAGATACACCAATTGCAGTACTTGCAAACAAGACACCAGGACCAGCAGTTTTTAAAAAACTAGAGAATTTTTCATTCATTATCTAAACATTATTTACAGTCCAAGAACCATCAACCCAAACACCAACAACCTTGACACCCAAGTTCCATGAAGATATTTCTTCAACTGCCTTTTTGATTTGAGCAATATGTTCTTCATCAGATACAGGATTTGCAGCGCAATCATAATGACCAGACACTACAATCAAATCAGATTTGTGAGCATTTACAGATATGCTAACTTTGGTTTTGATTGATTCAACAACATTTGTAATGTTTTTGTCTACACCGGGTTCGGTAATTGTATCAACAAAATCTGCTGAATAGTTTTCTTTCATCCACTTGTTTAATGGAATCTGAATTCTTCCATCCATACAAGATACAGATGTTGCAAATTTTCCTTCTGCCACGATTAATTAAAAAATACTCTGCCTTAAAAATTATTTTTTATACAAATAGCAATCAGACGTATGATCATTTACCATACCTATTGCCTGCATCAAAGCATAGCAAATTGTAGGGCCTACAAAATTAAATCCACGTTTTTTAAGATCTTTGCTTAATTTTTCAGAGATTTCAGTTGAGGCAGGCAAGTCGGACATTTTTTTAAATTTATTTTTAATTGGTTTGTGATTCACAAATCCCCACAAATATTTGTCAAAAGAGCCAAATTCTGATTGAACTTTTAGGAACTGCTTTGCATTATTAATTGCAGAATTTACTTTGAGTTTATTTCGAATGATTGATTCATCTAAAAGCATCTTTTCAACTCGATTTTGAGAGTATTTTGCCACTTTTTTAGGATCAAAATTTGAAAATGCCTTCCTATACCCATCTCGTCTCTTGAGGATAGTTACCCATGAAAGGCCAGCCTGAGCCCCCTCTAATATCAGAAATTCAAATAATTTCTGATCATCATGTTCAGGAGTTCCCCATTCATTATCATGATATGTGGAATTTGGTTCATCTTTTGCCCAAGCACATCTCTTTTTCATAGTTTGATTTATGAAATGATTCAAAATAACAGTTACCAAAGAGACACAACATGAAATTAAATCCACAGTTATTACAAATCAATAGAAATTTTCTAATTTGTTTTATCATTTCAGCATCACTATCTGCAACAGCTGCTCAACTATTAGGAGACCAAGAAAATTATCTCAATACAACAATTACAATAATTATTGGATACATCGTTTACTTTGGAATTTTTTCAATCTTGTTTTATTTTGATAACAAAGATCGTTACAAGTCTATGAAATCAAGTTTGATGAAAAAAGAATTACTAGCTTTGATTTCATCATTTGGTGTAGGTGAAATAATTTATCTGGGAATCAGATGGCCAACTCTGTATTACTTTTTAGAAATTGGGATTGAACCGTATTTGGCATCACTAATTTCAGAAGTTATTGCAACTGGGTGTTATATGGCATCAGTAACAGTTTTCCTTAGAAAAACAAAAACGTTTTAATTATTTTGTCAACTGGGTAACTAAATCAGTGGATGTAATTATCCCAATTATCTTACCATTTTCAGTTACTGCTAATTTTCTAATTTTTTTAGTTGTCATTCTGTCTGCTGCAGCAGCAATTGGTTCATTGTGATTAATTGTTATCAAAGGAGTAGACATTATGTTTTCTACAGCAGTAGCAAGAGGAAGATCATTTGCTGCAATTCTTGTTGCATAGTCTCGGTCAGTTACAATGCCGACAGGAATTCCATTGTCTTGTACCAATACTGCCCCTATCCCTCCTTGTTCCATCATTTTTGCTACTTGTAATGCAGTAGTAGAACGATTTACAGTGATTAATGCTTTAGTCATAATATCTTGAATTAGAATAGAAGAATAATTGAAATCTTCACGACTCATTGCTAGTTTAAGGAATCATAATATTTAAGATCTTTACATTCAAACAGAAAATTTGAAGAAATTAAATTTTAGAGAGAATCTTTTTCTTTTTTTCTTCAAATTCTTTCTTGGTAATAATTCCTGCCTTTTGTAAATCTCCAAGTTTTTTCAACAAATCTAGATCTTTGCTAGATGATAATTTTGTTCTCTTTTTTATTCTTGATTTAAGATTACTACTTTTGAGGGTGATTTTTTCACCAATATCATAGCCTTTTTTCTTTGCATGTTTGATTATTTCCTCAGATTTTTGCCTAGTAACATCATCAACTAGTTTACGTTTTTTAGCCATTGAACCTAATTCTTTGGTTTTCTTTTTGGCAAGACGAGATTGTAATTTGAGATCTTTGATTATTTCGTTTTTTGTTTTTCTTTTGAATCGTCGAGTATATTCTTCAATGATTAGAATAGGAAATGGGCTATACTCTACGTCTAGATAATATTTGATTATAGTATCATCAGGTAATTTTGTTAGATATTCTTTGATAGATTTTTCAGACTTTAATTCCATGATATTAGTTCACTCTTTGCTCTTAAAAAGATTCAAAATTATTAAATTAATCATCTTGATTTTCGTAATAAAGTTTGATAACTTGATCAACTATCAAATTGGTGTCACAATCTTTTTCAGTACTTACAAGAAGCAAGTAATCATCACCAAGATAAAACGAAAAGCGTTTAATCGATTCATATTCTGCTAGCGTGTATTTTGTTTTCCCCAACATTTTGGCCATATCTTTTCTAGACTTCCAATCAAATGTTGCAAGATTTACAAGCTCTTTTGATGCACGCTCTGAGAGTAAGCTCTCTACACCTTCTCTCATTCCACCTCCAACTTTAACTGACCATTCATCAAATACTGTGGCAAATCTAATCTTAGGATCTACATCTAAAATTTGAGAGCAAAATTTTTCATAATCCAATGTTTTTCTTAGATATGTCAAATTATTAGAGTTTTAGAGAAAATTAGGATATCCACATAGAAAACATGTGATAATTAGACTACCAATACACCACTAGATATCAAAAATTGAATTCCCAGAATGAAATCTGAATCAGATACCAATCCTTCTGACCACCAACCTGCATTGTTTTTAATCCATAATGGAATCTCAGATGATTGTGATTCTGTAGTTTGAGTAGTATTTGGAATTACTATGATTCCTTCTTTAATGAGGAATTGAATTCCGCCAATAAAGGATTCTTCATCAATTGTACCTTCTGACCACCAACCGGCATTGTTTTTAATCCATGAGGGAATTTCATCAGATTTTTTTTCTTTTACTACAGAGCCAGAAATATCAAAATCTAACTGAGATACAAAAAATTCTTCAAAATTCTGAGAGTTTTGTCCAGTTAAAATTAATTTCAATTGATACTGACCATCACTTGGAATGAAAATTGATTCTTGAGCAATGCCATTGTTAGCTAAAATACCAAGATATGATTCACCAGTTCCAATATTAGACCATATTTCTTTTCCAGATGAATCAGATACACTATATGCAAATAAAATATCATCTACATGATTATTTCCTGTATCAAAAAATGAAAATGTGAAGGGGATATTTTTTCCTGTTTCAGATTTAGAGTCCCACGATACTTGCGATACAATATTGTTATCAAATTTTAAATCTAGAACGTTAAATTCAATCAAATCACCGGGTGAAACTTTGATGTTTAATGAATTATTATTTTTTTCAAGATAAGAGTCAGGAATTTTTATTTTAATTATATTTTCATTTGGAGATGAAACATCAAATTTAATAAATTCAGAATCTAATTGATTTCCATCAACGGACACATCAACATCATATCCTTGTTTGAAGGATGAAAAATCTTTTTCTAAAATAATTAACTGTTCTATATACGAAGTTGATTGATATTCATATTCTTGTGTAGGGATTGTTTGGTACGAAATTGAATCTGACAAATCATCATGTTTGAAATTTGAGGTTTCACCACCATAGGATTTAATTGAAATCGGATATTCCTGAGCACTTGCAGTCTTTATCAGAAAAGTTTCTTTTTGAGGAATGTGTACAAAGGTTTCAAAAAGGAAATCTTTTGTAGTCATGGTTTTGGGGTTTGTTGCACCTACAATTGAGACATTTACAGTATATTCTCCACTCTTATCAAAAACAGGTCCTTGAATAACAGGAATTGAATCTCCTCGTGCATAATATCCTCCGGCTATAGGATGTTTTTCACCATAGTAGGTTGTACATTTCCAGAGTTCCTGACTGGAGCATTCAGATTTCGGTTTAATTTCTAAATCTAATTTTCCATCCTCATCAAAAAAATATTCATTTGCAACAAGATTGTCCCCATGGAAAATTTGGATACGATATGTTACACTTTGGACGTTAATGTTAGTATCACTATCAAACAATCTAACTGAGAGATTTGGATTTTCAGAACCATCAAATGTAAAATCCTCAGGAGTTAGTGCAGTAATCAAAGCCATTTTCAAACCATCAAAATCAACTGGCGGTGCAAGAGATCCTGAATGGTGTTGTGCATATGCAGGAGAAAATGAGAGAGCAAGTATTATTGCAAATGAAACTAGGAGTATTTTTTGAATCACATCAAGTGTATTTCAAAGGTATTAAAATACAATATGGAATGAACTGTAGACCATGTTATTTGGAACATCGTATAAGATTATGGAAGAAAAAAAAGAAAAAGAACTAGGAGTTCTTATTGATTTCGCCACAGATACCAGGAGTACTTCCATCGGGTTGGCATTCTGGAGCAAATTCTTCCAGTATTGTTATCTTTCTATTACCATTTCCATTGTTGTTTTGAGATAGATCAAACTTTACCCAAGCTTCATTGTTGGTATCATCTTCATCAACAAATAGATCCAATGGATTCCATTTGTGAACTAGGAAGTATGTTCCATCGTCCAGATTGGAAATATTAATTTGGTTTCCTTCAACTGATTGATGGTATTGATCTGCCCATCCTGGCTGAATTCCTTGCAAGTCTGTTTCACAATCCCAATAGATTTTTTCAGAAGTTGGTGATGATTTGTCTTCATCATATCTGAATACATCAACAATACAGAATCCAATTTTTAATGAATCCGCACCAGGTGCTATTGTTCCAGGAGATCCATTATCATCAATTCGTACTGAGAATTCTCCGACATCGTCAATATGCCAATGATTATGGTTAGGATGGAAAATAAAGTCGCCAGTTACTTCACTCCAAATACTATTTGGTGGAATACCAAAGTCTTCTGGATTATCATATAGATTTTGTAGGGCTTGTTGTTGATTACCAACTACTTGTCCTTCTTCAAATTCTAAAGCGCCATCACCCACATTTGCCCAAACATTTGTAAATCGTAAAAATTCATTTTGTTGTTGGTTGTGGATGTTAAGATGTTTTGGAATACCAGGAGTGATGTCAGGTAACAATGCATTATTAGGTACATTTTGTGGTTCTGCAATAATGTCAGAGCCAAGTGAGGCAGTTAGCAAAAAGCCAATTGCTGCCAGTACCGGAAGCATCATGAGTGGTTTTCGAAAGATGTCTTTTACATGAGTCATTGATCAAGACAATCTCATACAATAGATAAAGTCCTGTTAGGAAGAAAAATAACAAACTATTTTGAAAAAAATAAATACAACAAGGATGAAATTCATATTTCTTATGAAATTCATATATTGGCACATTTTCTTCTCGAATTATGGAAAAACAATGTAAATGCTGTGGAAAAAAATTTGCTAATAGGTCTAGTGATTATTGTAGTCAAGAATGTGCAATAGAAGACAAAGTTTAGACTGAGAAAAGTGTATCAAAAAATAATGAGCCCTAAAAATTCAACATAATTAATACCTCATCATAATTCGAATCTGCAGTTCCACATTTTTGTCTGTTGGAATTTAAAAAGAACTAATAGGAAAACGGACCCGACCGGATTCGAACCGGCGACCTATTGCTCCGCAAGCAATCGCACTATCCAAGCTATGCAACGAGTCCGAAAAGTTTTGGAAATTACGCTTAATTTGGATTGCTATTAGTTAGATTCTGCAAAAATGTATTGCACATCATCAGATTCATGAAAAGTCCAAACAGCAGGTAATGAAACACGCTGAATAGATTTTAGATGATTATCTTCAATCAAAGTCCCCCATCCAGCCTCATTTTTAGGATCAGGGGCATATTTTTGAGACAACGTTCCTGCAAATACCCATCCAGTATTTTTCTTCAAATTGGAAATAGAATCAAGTGTTTTCAACACACCAGATGCAAGTGAAATTCCTCCCATTTGTGCAAGGCCTCCAATGAAAAAGATTGGTTGGGATAAATTCAATGAATCATAATCAAAAGTTGTTGCATCAGAACAATATGGATGAAAATCAAGTGTGGATGTAAGAAGATTTTGTAATTCTACTAACATATCATCAATTTCAATACTGTATGATTCCAAACCTAAAACTTTGCCACAAAAAGCAATACGACCATCACCTGAACCAATGTCAATTACTTGCAAATAACCTAATTCTTTTGCAAGCAGTGAACCAATGTATCCAGACATTATCCAAGTAGGAGAGAAAGGAGCTTTGCTTGAACCATGTTGAATACTGTTTAGCCAATATTTGTTAATGTCACCCTCATACACAATACAATCAACAGCACCAATTTGCTTCTCAAAAGAATTATAGTAAATTGGATTCTTTGTTGCAAATTGATGTAACAGTTCTAGATGAGATTCCTCAATTGGAAATAATTCTGATTTTGATTTTGGAATAACTTCTTGTATCTGACTTTTACCATCATAGATTCTAACAAATTCTTTTTTTAGTTCAACTAGGTTTTTTGCAAGGTCTTCAATCATGAGATATTCCATTCTCATATTGCTCAACAAATTCTTTAGTACTCATGGTTTGACGTAACTCATCAAACAATTTTGCATCAGATTCTGTTTGTTCTTTTGATTTTTCACCAGAATTTCCAGATTGTAAATTCTTTGTCAAATCTTGAATTGAGACAGATAGTTTTTCCATAATTTTTGGATGAATAGCAGAGTCAAATCTATTAGAAATTAATTTTTCAATTTGCTGGATTTTATCCAATAATTCCTTAGGCTCAGAATCAGCCTGTGCTTTGAGCATGGTTGCCATAGATGAGACATTCATTACCTGATAGTATGTCTCTACAATTTCATGTATATTCATATCAGTTTTTGAATCAGCGCCATCAAACAGAGTTTCAAGTTTTTGGGATTCAACATCAAACATTTTAGAAATTTCTTCAGCCGAAGTCATATAGAAAAATTAAAGTTCAAATTTTTAAAAATGTTAGGATTATGCTTCTTTTTCAGATGGTTTGGTAAAGACGTAATTCATTATCAAACCTGCAATGATTCCACCTAAAATTGGTGCTGCCCAGTATAACCAATGGAATTCCCAGAATCCAGAAATTAAAGCAGGGCCAAATGTTCTTGCAGGATTTACTGATGCACCAGTTAACGGTACTGCAACTAAATGAATTAAGAAGACCATACCACCAATTGCAAGTCCTTGAATTCCAGGAGTTGCTTTTTTGTGAACTGCAACCATAAAGATTACAGTAACTAAGAAGAATGTCAAAATTGCCTCAATTGCAAATCCTGAACCAATGCTATTATTGATCAAGTCACTTGGACCGCCTTGAGTTGCAAAGTTAACTTTAGCACCAAGTTCAGGCAAAATTGCTGCAAGTGTTGCAGCTGCTGCAACTGCACCGATTAATTGTGAAATAATATATCCGACACCATCTACGATTCCAATTTTTTTGGTAATTATCATGGGAATTGTAACTGCGGGATTAATGTGAGCACCAGACACATGTCCAAATGCATAAACCATCAAAGCAATGGCACCACCATGTCCAAGAGAAATGAACAATACAGATTGTGTTGTTAGTTCTTCGCCAAATGCAGAAACTGCTAGAATTACTGAAAGAGGACCAAAGAATACTAAACCATATGTTGCAATTGCTTCTGCAAGATATGCTCTTGGGTTAACCATTAAGCTAAAGCCTCGCGTATATCCATATAAAAGATTCGACCTTAATTTCTGATCAGATGATCTCAAAAAGTAATTAATTATGGATAAATCCATTTGAGAATACATGGTTTCTGAAGGAGATTCTGTTCCAAAATTTGCAGTAAACGACGCAAATGGTAACAAAGTAAAATCAAGTGATTTCAAAGGCAAAAAACATGCAATCTACTTTTACCCAAAAGACTTCACTCCAGGATGCACCACAGAGGCTGATGAATTTTCAAAAGATTACAAAAAATTCCAAAAAGAAGGTATTGAGATTATAGGAGTAAGTCCAGATGATGTCGAATCTCACAAAAAATTCTGTGACAAAATGGGAATCAAATATCCACTATTAGCAGATGTTGATAAAGAAATCTCAAATGCATTTGGAGTTTGGGGTAAGAAAAAATTCATGGGTAGAGAATACATGGGAGTAATGAGAAGTACATTTCTAGTAAATGAGAAAGGAAAAATTTTCAAAATATACCCCAAAGTAAAACCTGCAGGACATTCTAAAGAAGTTCTTGAGGATTTTTTAAATTTAAAATAAAAATAAGTAAAAGAAAAGATTTGATGAGAGATTAGAAACCTTTTGGTAAAGTACCTTTAGATGCTTTTGGTGCTTCAGGTTCTGGTTTTGGTTCAAAACCTTTTGGTAAAGTACCTCTACTAGCAGTTGATCTAGCTTTAGCTTCTGCTTCTAAAAGTTGTTGGAATTCTTTTTCGTCATCTATTCTTTGTTGTTCTAGTCTTTGCAAGTAATCTGCTTCATAGTCTGCAAGTTTCTCTCCTCTAGACTTTCCATCATCAGCAACGTAAGTTGATTGTTGTTGTGGTGGTGCTTGCTGTGTTTGCTCCATACCTTTTGGAAGTTTTCCTTTTGCGGGTTTTGCCGGTTCAGGTGGTGGTGCTTGCTGTGTTTGAGCTTTTGCATCAATACCTTCTACAGCCATATTGACTCCACTAAAACTTCCAAATGTTTTATCAGCAGGATGGTATGCCATTCTTGCTCTTGTTGCATAGTATTGGTTTGAACATGCTGTGTAACCAGTTACTGTTGCTTTTTGGTCATTCCAATTTTTGGTTGGAACTTTTCCTACAGGAGCAGTTAATCTGACAAAGTATCTGTTAGGTGCTGGAGAATAACCTGTGACTTTGGCTCTATAATCATGGAATGATGTCATAGGAGCTGTCATGTATGCATTC
>Ga0114933_10001972_pt1 | contig 22031 bp, 14 predicted proteins | sample 4SBtaG_FD_89691 | JGI IMG/M metagenome (GOLD analysis project Ga0114933, IMG submission 89691) | Deep subsurface microbial communities from Kolumbo volcano to uncover new lineages of life (NeLLi) - 4SBTROV12_W25 metaG | ecosystem: Environmental > Aquatic > Marine > Volcanic | place: Kolumbo... | reverse complement strand
TTTATAATACTTTTTGTAATTGTATTGATTTTTAATTTAATTATGAGTTTATTTATATCATGAAAGAGAAAATAATAAATGCACAAAAAAAATGGGCTGATGGAATAATTAGAATGGGTGAATTATCTAGTGATAGAATTTCTCTTGAAAAATATACAAGAACATTTCTTGATGAAATGTATGATTTTGAAAGTAATCAATTGTTATTTAAACCAACAAAGGCATCCAATATTCAATTCAGGAACACTAAAGAAATGGCTCTTTCATATTTTATAGCAGGAGAGAATAAAGAGTGTGATGAAGATCAAGGATTTGCTTTATCAAAGTGGAATAAGATAACCTTCGAAAATAGACAAATAACTATTAATGGAGACCTAGGTTTTGCTATGGGAAACTATTATTTTGAAAATAAATCAGGAAAAGTCAAGGTTGAATTTAGTTTCGGTTATAGAGAGATAGATGATTCAATTAAAATTTTTCTTCATCATTCTTCTATTCCATACAAACTATAGACCTGATATAGATTCATCTAACCATTGGAATCTGTCATTAATCCAATCCTTCATAAAATCAATTTCTTCTTCATGAGTTGATGCTATAAATTTATTTGGCCATATATATCTACCTAAAACATCCCATCTAGAAAAATTCTGATACACAGCACCTCTCTCATTTAAATAATTTGAATACTCATCTATTTTATTCATCACAGATTGGTTTGATAATAAGTTTGATCTAAGGCTATTCCATCTAATTTTAAGTTCTTCCTTGAATTTTGGAGATTCCATTAACCTATTCCACCAAAAAGGGACCTGCCATACATCACCAGAACATATATCATTAAATTTATAACCCCATCCACTGGTAACCCATCCATTGCAATAGTCTGCATTCCCAAAAGCTAAATTAAAATCCCATATAGGACCCATTTTTAACTTTCCATTTACATCTTTATTTAAAAATGTACTAAGTCTATAACCATCAATGTTTTTTGTGATTTCATTAATAATAAAAAAGTTAATAAATGAATCAAGATCTATATAACTTAAATATCCATTCTCTAAATCATTGAAATTATCAGATAATAGATTTGATTCAAAGTCATTTATATATGTTTGTATATATTCTTTTTGTTCACTTGAGATATCATCTGGTTTTGGATAATCGTATACAAAGTATATTTCAGATCCACTAGATAGATTTCCGTTAGAATCATAATTTGATCTAAATGAAAAAGAGTTATCGTAACATGTATTACAAAGTCCGCCATCACCAGTTGGTTTATCTATTTTAATTATATAACCTCCATTTGGAGAGGATCCTGAGTGTTTTGTTATATCTACCCTGTTTTTATCTCGTTTAATTTTTTCCATTAAAATATAAATACCTTTAAAATCATTATTTATTGTTAAGTTGTAGAACTTGGTATTACTAGCCTTATATCCTATTAGGTTAGAAAGATCAAATGTTAATTTATTTCTAATAAGAGATTTGTCAGTATACGGACCGTAAAATATCCAATCTTCTTCTTCTGCAAATCCTCCTAAGGAAACATCAATATCGTCGTTAAAATCAGCACTTCTGGTTTCAAATCCATAAGACTTTTTATCAAACATCTGTGAAGAACTTCCCCTTATCTCGATACCAATGCTATAATTAGTCTCATCCAAATCTTCTTCTATAAGAGTTAGAGTAGCATTAATCTTAGGTTCATCAACAATTTCTTCTCCTAAAGTTGATATGATTGCATCTGGAAGTCTCTGAGCATTTTCTTCATCACTATTATAAGTAATAGCTGAATCATCTTCAAAATCATCAGAATCTGGCCCGCTACAAGAAAGAATAAATGTTATCAATAAAAAATAAACTAGTGCTTTTAAAATTCTAGAACAAAAGTTCTTATGAAAAAATTTCTTCATATATATTATCAATAAATTTTGCTAACGAAAAGTCTTTATCAGTAATCGAGCTTGAGCTATGAGTAAATAATTCAATTTCCACTGTACTATATTCATTAATTATTTTTGGGTGGTGATCTACCTTTTCAGATTGATCTGCAATTATATTCATAAAGCTAAACGCATTCATAAATGTTTTAAAAGAAAACTTTTTATATAGAAGATTATTTTTTATAATCCAACCATCTAAAGAATCTAAATTTTCTTTAATCTCATTTTTATCAAGTATGTCAGACATTAAAATCTTATTTAAAATATCTCCAAATATAATATATTGGAATTAATATTACAGCTATAAGTATTGAGTAGAATAGAATATAAGCTATCAATATAAGAATGAAACAAATGAAGATCACTCTTACTATAACAGATAAAAGTGGGTGAGACATTATATCATAGTATAGTTTCTTTAATATATTTATTAAACGTTCCATTCTTCTAATTATCAAATTTATTCATAAAAAATCTTTTCTTCTACTGATTTCCATAATAAAAGAGATGCAACAGTTTTGTATGGAGCCCATGAATCTGTTAGTTTCTTTATTTCTGTTATTTGATCAGATTCAATACCATAGTTTAATGAAATGCTTTTGATTAAGGCTAAATCACCAAAAGAAAAAATATCTATTCTCATAAGAACAAACATCATAAACATTTCTACTGTCCATTTACCAACTCCTTTAATTTCAATTAAGTGATTAATTATTTCATCTTCAGAAGACGAATCAAAATCAAATTCATCATTTAGGAAATGGTTGTATACATTCTTTATATAGTCTGCCTTTTTATTAGATACTCCTATTGATCTAATTTCTGAGCTATCAAGATTTGCAATTTCTTTATTATTTTTTGATGATATAAATAAATTAAACCTTTCTTTAATTTTTATAGCTGCTTTGAAACTAATCTGCTGCTCTATTATAAGCTCTGATAAAGCTTTTGAATAATTTGAATCGAATCTTTCTTTAATATTTATTTCTGAGCTAAATTTTTCAATTAAGAATCTTAAGACCATATCTGATTTAAGAGAATCAAAAGCAAGAATTAGTGATTGAGAATTTAACAGCATAGTAAAAAAAAAACGATATTTGTATTATGAAAAAAATCTTATTAATTATTTCAATAGTTCTTTTCTCTTGTAACCAAGATACAAAAGAAAAGCTAGTAGTTTATCAATCTCCCACATGTGGATGTTGTTCTGGATGGGTAGATAATATGGAACAAAACGGTTTCAATGTGGAGGCAATTAAAACAAATGATATGTACTCGGCAAAAGTTAAAGCTGGTATTGATTATACTCTTCAATCATGTCATACTGCATTTATAGGAGATTATTTTGTTGAAGGACATGTACCATCTGATGCAATAACTAAGCTTCTACTAGAAAATCCTGATATTAAAGGAATAACTGTCCCTGGAATGCCAGCTGGAATTAATGTTCCAGGTATGGAGACAACTAATGAAAGAGCAGAGTTTGATGTTCTAGCTGTTAATCATGATGGGTCTACATTTATATGGAAGAAATATCAATAGTCTGTTAATTCATAGGTATATGAAATTAAAATCTGTTGTCGCCCTATTTCTAATTATCTTTTATTCATGTAGTAGGGAGGATGACTGCTTTACAATTACTGAAAAAAGAGTAATAGACGGTAAATACTACTTTTATTTTGATGCACAAGATAGGACAGATGCTTACCCAAATAATAATCCAGGTCTAGATGGTGGATATCCAGATAGATATGGTTCAGGTCAAGTCGATAAAGAAACCTTCGAATCAACAAATGTCGGAGATAAGTATTGTGAATAAAAAACACCTGCCCAAAAAACCAAAGACAGGTGTAATTAAATTAAATCAGAAACTCTACTGATTAAGTAGGTTAAAATAAACTATATAAACTATAATTAATTATGGTAATTTTAGCTAAAATTATAAAGTCAATAAGTATATCTAGAAAAAGAAATATTTATTTTTTAACTTTTATTAATAATTAAAAAAATGTGTATTTTTTTTAATACTTTGATTTATTAATATTGTATTAATTATCAATTTGAAAATGCTGCGTAATAATTACATAAAAAGTTCTATTATATTTTCATTATTAATAATGTCTTGTGAAAATGAAATAACAATTAACTCAATGGGGTCAAATCAACTAAAAAACGAAAGCAGTCTTTATCTAAAACAACATTCTGAGAATCCAGTAAATTGGCAAAGATGGTCAAATTCAATTTTTGACTTTTCAGAAGAATTAAACAAATTAGTGATTGTTAGTATAGGATACTCTAGCTGTCACTGGTGTCATGTAATGGAAGATGAAACTTTTGCAGATGATTCAATTGCTGAATTAATGAATGATAATTTTATAAACATAAAAGTTGATCGAGAAGAGAATCCTGATGTAGATCAAGCATATATGACAGCATCACAACTGATGACAGGCATGGGAGGGTGGCCTTTAAATGTTATAACTCTTCCAGATGGAAGTCCTATATATGCTGGAACATATCATACAAAAGAACAATGGTTTGATATATTAAATAGAATTATTCGACTTAAGGAAAATAATTACGATGGACTTAAAGAAATAGCTAATAATGTTAAGAATGGAGTAATTGATATAAATACTATCACAAAGAAAAATGAACTATCTGAATTTGATAAAGACTTTTTAGCTAGAAATACAAAAATATGGTCAGACAGATGGGACATAGAAAACGGAGGAGATATGGCGCAGCAAAAATTTATCTCGCCATCAAAATACCAATACTTAATTAATTACGGATCAATTTATAAAGATCAAGAAACACTAGATTATGTTAAAAGCACTTTAGATGTAATATCTAATAGTGGAATAATAGATTTTGTTGAAGGCGGTTTCTACCGATATACTGTGGATTCAGAATGGAAGATCCCACACTTTGAAAAGATGCTGTATGATCAGGCTCAAATGATTAGCTTATATTCTAATGCATATAAATTATTTAAAAAACCAGAATATAAGGATTTAGTATATCAGACTATTAATTTCCTTGATAATGAGATGGACTCTCCAAATGGCTTATATTATGCTGCTATGGATGCTGATACAGATGGTGAAGAAGGAAAGTACTATTCTTTTAATTTGAATGAAATTGAATCTATATCTGGTGAACAAATTAACTTGTTTAATTCCTTCTTTAATATTGATATAGACAGTCCATGGGATAATAATAAGTTTCTTTTATTACCAACAAGAGATCTAGAATCATGGCTTACAATAAATTCATTAGATAAAGATGAGTTCTTAAAAATGAAAGAAAGTTGGTTTGATGAGATAATGAAGATTAAATCGAAAAGAACAAAACCTAGAATAGATGATAAAAGTATTGTTTCGTGGAATGCATTAGCAATAGTTGGTTTGATTGATGCCTATGATGCATTTAAAGATGATCTTTTTCTCAGTAAAGCAAAAAATATGTTCAGCACTCTTCTAAAAAGAGGTTATAAAGATAATATGTTAGTTCATACATTTAAGGACAGGCAATATCAAGATGGGGTATTAGAAGATTATGCATATTTATCTAAAGCAGCTATTAGACTTTTCCAAACTACCGGAGAAGAACATTACTTTGATAAATCAAAAGAAATAATAGATAATAGTATAAAATATTTTAAAGATGAAGATTCTGATCTATTGCTCTATACAAATAAAGAATTATTTACTAAGGTAGTCACTATAGATGATGGGGTTATTCCTTCACCTAATTCAATTATTGCAGAACAGTTATTTAATATTGGGCATATAATTTTTGACGATTATTATCTTGACAAGTCTAATAAAATGGTCTCTTCTATAAAAGAGATAATCGATGGAAATATTAATTCCTATTCTGTTTGGGCAAACAATATTTTAAATAGAGTTGAGTTATTTTATGAAATTGCTTTAATTGGATCAGACTCAGATTCAAAAACAAAATTAATTTCAGAAAAGTTACTTCCTAATGTAATCTTGGTTCAATCAAATACTAAAAGTGACATTCCTTTGTTTATAGATAGATATTTTGATGATGAAACATACATCTATGTCTGTCAAAATAAAACTTGTCAAAGACCTGAAACAAATATTGAGTATGCCCTAGATCAAATACCTTATTTAAAAACTAATTAAAATGAAAAAAATTGTTCTATTTATATCAATATTAATTATTAGTTGTTCAGGAGATGATAAAAGTTGTGAAACCTTTTTAGAATGCTTAGATGGAACCTATTGGTCAAGCGAAAATAATCTTTCAGCATGGAGATTTTTTAATGATAAAAATGGAGTATATATGGATGTTCATATAAACAATGGAGGATGCTATTTATATGAAGATAATAATATGGTAGGAGCTTCATTTAAATTTCAAACAAAAGAAAATCTTTCAGAAGATTATGCAGGATCTAATTGGTTATATACAATTGTAAATGACTCTCTTATAGAAAAAACAATGGCTGCAGGAGGAAATACTTATTATTTTATTAAGAGAGATAAGGCATACTTTAATCAAATACTAAATCTAGGTAGTTGTAACTAAAGTTTTATAAATATTTTCTTTTTGAAAAGAATATATGCTGGACAGAATATAATAAATACATAAAGAACAGCATACATAAGAGATACTAGTTTTTCCGATATTCCAATCCCAGTAATTAAATTAAAAAATTCATCATTTGGTGAAAATCCTAAAAAATAGCTACTGTAGAATATAGAAGACAAAATACCTGCAAGAACATAGCAAAAGATTGAGTTAACACCAAATACATGGGCAAATTTAAATTTCTTATATCCCTTAACATCAATGATATAAACAAAAGTTGCTGTTAAAAGGAATGACATTCCACCCATTAAACATGTATAAGAAGTACTCCACAGGTTTTTATTTACTGGGAAAGACCAGCTAATTGCATCACCCGTAAATACAAGAAATACACCTATTAAGAATAAGCTGATAAGTTTATCTTTTATATCCTTTTTATTTACTAATATACTTCCGGCTATTAATCCAAAAATACCAGTTACAATTGATGGGAAAGTGGATAATATCCCTTCAGGATCCCAAGTATCTTGCCACATAACTCCCGGAAGATATAGGCTGTCAATATAATGTGCCCAATTTTGTTCTGGGATACTAAGATCAGGCATACCAATACCTGGAACAGAAGCAAAAACCATAATTATCCAATATAAAATTAAGATTATCGCTGCTATATATACTTGTTGTTTTTGCTTAAAGAATAAATAAATAAGACCACAAAAGAGAAATACTACTGAAATCCTTTGAAGCACACCAGTCCATCTAACGCTGTTAAAATCAAAGTCAGGCCAGACCCATAAAAATAGACCCACTAAATATATCTTTATAGCTCTCCATAAGACCTTTTTTATAATTGATGATCTATTGCTTGAATCAAGCCTTTTACTCATAGATAGCACAATAGAAACACCTACTATAAAGAGAAACATTGGGAATATGTAATCAGTTGGGGTCAACCCGTTCCATTCAGCATGAAGTAAAGGAGAGTATACATTTTCCCAAGAACCAGGTTGATTAACTATTATCATAAAAATAATTGTCAATCCTCTTAAAACATCTATAGATAATAATCTTCCTTTCATTGATTCAATTTATGTAATTATGAATTAGTAAAAAAATTTACTTATCAACTTTGATATCATTACCACCTCTTCCCTTTTTATCAAATAGTCTTAAATGAACAACTTCATCAGTTTTAATTTTAACTGGAGCAGTATAATTTTCGCTATTTGAATCAGGAACTGATCCATCTAATGTGTACTTAATATCTAATCCAGGAAATACAGTATTTGCATAAAGAGAGTCATTAACTATAATTCCTCCTGGTTTAGGTAGATCATATGATAGACCTCCAAAGATTTCATTAACTATAGGCAGAACCCTTTGCCCAAGATTATTAGTAAACTTATTCCACTCTATTTCTAAAGTTTGATCTTTTATCTCCTTATCAGATATACTCATCCATAAATTATCTTGAGACCATGCTTTTTGAGAGAAAACAATAATATTCGGCATAAACATATAATCAAGAACATCCTCATCGACAATAGTCTCACCCCATATTTGCGATTGAATACCTATTATATTATCTCTATTTTTTGGATTAATTTTCTCTGATTTATTGATGTAATCAGTTGATATACTATTTTTTTTAACGCCATATGAATCATTAAAAATATCAAATACATCAACAGTCCAAATATCTTTATAATCAGCATAACCACTCCAAGAAAGTCCTATATTATCAAAATCTTTATCATCTACCATATCAAAATAGAATGCACTTGAATTACTCATAATGGTCTTATATCCTAGATTAGCATATTTATATATCATATCTTGCCTTCCTCCTCCCCAACTATTATTCCAGACAAATAATAAAATATCATCATCTTTAAAGAAATCTTTTATTTGAGTTTCTGATTGATTCTTTTCTGTTAGTCTTAGTAAAATATCATCCCAACCTGTCATAGTTAATCCATAGGAAGATAGTTTATCATAAATTCTTCTTTGTTGATATTGATATAAGGCATCATAGTCACCTGTTATTGATTTTTCTTCCATAAACTTATCACAAAGTGGAGATTTCCTCCAAGCCCCATATGGTATTTCATCAGCTCCAACACCAAATTTTTTCATTTCAACACCCGCTTCTTTATACATTAAGTATACTTCATCAATTACTTTTTCATAAAAATTAAAAGCACTTTCTCTACATATACAAACAATATTATCATCAAATCCCTGAGCAGAATAATATTCACTCTCATCATTTGGGTCTATAAGTAAATACTTTTCAGCTTCAACTTTATCTCCTAGTTTTATATATTTTTGATATCTAGCATTCATAGAGATAATAGCAGATCTTATATGAGAAGGATAACTAATCTGAGGTATTATAGTTATATTTCTTTCATTCGCATATTTAAGAATATCCTTAAATTCAGATTTTGAGAGATAGCCTGAGCCTGGTGATGAATTAGAATCTGGACCTGAACCATATATCGGTATAAGATTATCAGATTCATCTTTTGTATATCCTCTTTTTGATCCAACCTCTGTTAACTCTTCAAGGCCTGGAATTTCAAGTCTCCACCCTTCATCGTCAGTAAGTCTAAAATCCAGGTGATTAATTTTAAAAAAGGATAGATAGTCTAAAATTTGCTTAATTTTTTTTGGCCCATAAAAGTTTCTTGAAATATCGAGAAGCATCCCTCTGTAGGAAAATTTTGGAGAGTCAGTGATTTTTAAATTTCTTATTGATGTCTTTTCTAGTTTAGATACTAAAAATATCTGTTTAAGAGATTGTAATCCATATAGAGCTCCTGCCCTATCAGAAGCGAAAATTGAAATACTATTATTATCTATATTAAGCTCATAAGATTCTTTTGTAAGATTTTCTATAAAACTTATTTTAATGTCTGCCTCTTCATTATTTGAAACAATTTTAGCTACTCCAGACATTAAAGATTTAGCAAAGTCAAAGTTTAGATTTAAAGATTCATCGATATTGATTGAATATTTAGTCTTCAAATCCATTTGACCTTCAAAAAAATCTATCTTGTTTGGAGTAGGAGCAATCAAATCAAGTTGAGACTTATCTAAAAGTTTATTAGATACATTATAATTAAATCTATCATTAGCTGTTGGAATATCAAGCTCTTGAATATCCCTAGCATTCTCCCATAAATTAATAAACTTAACATTAAGTATATCATCATCAGTTACTACAAAACCACCCATTGGAAAGTCTGATTTTCTTTTGACCCCACCTCTTTGCTTTAAATCAATTGAAATAGTCTCACCTTTTTTTATTGTATAATCATTTCCAAATGATAAAATATTATAAGATTGTCCAGCGACATATTCATACTTAGTATTTTTTGGAATTGATTCAGAATCAACTAAAGCACTTATTTGATTCCAGTGAAGTGACCATAAAGATGAAATGTCGTTATTTGTTTTGTTAGTAATATCAAGAGTAACATTTAATCGATTATCCTCTGAGCTAAACTCATTAATGGTGTATGTAACCTCAATTACTGATTTATTTTGAGAACAAGAAATAAATAAAAATAGAATTGATAACAACCAGAACTTCCTCATAATAATTTCGTTTACAAGAAGTTACTTATTTATTCTTGTAAACTCAAGGTAATCATCGTTTTTTGCAGAAACAATATAATCTATATCACCAATTTTTATAAACTCCATGTCTTTGACATCACCTGTAACAAAAAGCCCACTTTCTTTTGATGGAATAGCTTGAAAACCTTTCTCTTTTGTATAGTTCATTAGTAAACCAACGCTAGCATCATTTCTAGGTGTTTCAACTTCTGAGTTATACATATTACCTGAGACTATTATATCCTTATAGCCATCATTATCAAGATCTTTAGCCAGTATCTTATTTATAGCAGAAAGTTGAGAATATTTAGGTAGGTTTTTCATCACAAACTTTTCTCCTGTATTTTCAAGATAAACACTTGAAAATGTTTTAGCGTAATAGTGAAGAGAGTTTTCAAGAGCAGGTTCAGTATATACATCTTCTAAAGTAGCTATTGAAAATGCATCATAATCTTGAAACTTCATTTTAATAGCGGGAATCTGTTCAGAAGAACATTGCCTTCCTCTTAATGGATATTTATCACCATCATTATAGTAACTTAATACAATATCTCCACTCTGATTTTGATCAAAATCATTATAGTATATATCAAAGGTTTCTTCTTCAGATGCTTGATATTTATAATTATTTCCTAGATTCCCAACTACTAAGTCCATATCCCCATCTTTATCAAAATCTTCAGAAATAACATCATACCACCATCCATTTGTTGATTCAGAGTCAATTAATGATATGTCTTCTACAAACTTCCCTTCAATATTTTTATAAAATTTTATTGGCATCCACTCTCCAACTACTATAAGATCATCCCAGTTATCGTTATTGTAATCAGTCCAAACAGAAGAAGAGACTAGACCAATATCACTAAAAGGGAAAATAGAGCTATCTGCGTTCACAAATTTCACTTGATTAGCATTGGATTCATTAATAAGAAGTTTGCTCTCAGCAGGAAGAGGATAGCTACCCGGAACTACTCTACCTCCCACAAAAAGATCTATATCACCATCTTTATCAAAATCATTAGCTGATACTCTCATACCACTTGAATAATTTAATGGAATAGAATTATTAGATTTAGTAAGATTACCTTTTCCATCATTTATATAAAGCCTATCTAATAGATCTGGAGAGTCTATTTCAAATTCATTTCCTCCAGAGACAATGTAACAATCATTATCTCCATCATTATCAGCATCAAATAGAAGTATATCCATATCCTCATATACACTATCTTGTTTTAAAAAGCTATATGTTTTATTCCTAAATTTTCCATTATTTAACTGAAAATAAAATGATGTAGCTTGATCTTTAGCTCCTCCAATTACTAGATCATCTAAACCATCACCATTAATATCTCCTGTTGCGATACCAGGACCTAATTTAGAATTCTGGTGAGGCAGTAATACTTCTTTTTCATAATCATTATAATCGTTCTCTATATGTTTATATTCGACTATATCTTCTGAAACAAAGAGTAGTTTATCATTTTTAGAATTAGTTTTTTCATTGGAATAAGAATCATTAATGTCAAGCGTAATCAATTGATTAATCTCAGGATTAGCTAACTCATAGTAATTACCATTTGGCCATTCAATAGATATTAGGTCTATACTGGTATTATCAGATAATCCAAAATGGAATTCTGGAGATACCGAAGACTGAAAGCCTCTTGAAAGGGTCATCTCTTGCATTTGGTTTAAGTCATTTGACTTAACAAAAACTCTAGCACCAATCCCAAATGGATTTAAATCAGAACCTCTGAGTTTTATTTTAATATAGTTATGTGATGAGTTATTATTAAATATTTGAGCTTCTTGATCGATATTGTTAACTATTATTTCAAGATCTCCATCATTATCTAAATCAGCATAGGCAGTTCCATTAGAAAAGTTTTTATAGTCTAACCCCCATTCCTCTGTTACATCAGAAAAACTAAGATCTTTGTTATTTTGGAATATAAAATTAGAAATAGCTTCTGATGGGATATTCTGTGAATAATAAAGAAGACTGTCTTTTGCCATAGGTCTAAGTTTTAATTCATTAAAATAGTCTCTATGATTTATCTCCCTTCTTGTCCCGTTAGAGATAAAAATATCTTTCCATCCATCATTATCAAAATCTGCAAACAAAGGCCCCCAGCTCCAATCTGTAGATGATATTCCAGATAATCTAGACACATTACTAAAGAATGGCTTTTTACCATTAAATACTCCGCGATTTAACTGAAGAGTATTGTGCATATATTGATAGTGAAATCCATAATTAACAGTACTCCAAAATAGATCAATATTCATACTAGCCATATTTGCCTTTGACCTTCTATTGTCTCTAGCATCCATATCTACTTGAATATAATCAAGGTTAAAATCATTATTAAAATCTGCAATATCAGCTCCCATCCCATAAAAAGAAGTTTGACTAGTTGATTCCTTTATTATATCAGAAAAAGTTCCATCCTGATTATTTATATACATGTAATCAGGTGAGCTAAAGTCATTTGAAACAAAAATATCTGGATAAGAGTCATTATTAATATCTCCAATTGTAGCACTCAGTGTAAGGCCAAAAGATCTTAAGCCTGCTTGATCTGTAACTTTTGTAAAAGATCCGTTATCGTTTCTATATAAATTATCTGATTCCTGGTCTTTAACATTTTGCATTTTATAGTAATAATAGGTATTAGGAGCATCAAAAGGCGTGGGAGGATAGTTGGCTACATAAAGGTCTAGATCTCCATCTTTATCATAATCAAAAAAAGTAGCTTGAACGCTGCTTCCAATATCATCTATTCCATATTCTTTAGAAGCCTCAGTAAATGTATTATCTCCATTATTTATATATAATTCATTATTCTTAGGGCTAAACTTCCCGCCAACTGAACAATATATATCTAACAATCCATCATTATTAATATCTACCATAGTTGAACCTGTATACCATCTAAGGTCTCCATTAGTACCAGAAGAATCTGTTATGTCTTCAAATACCATATTACCTTTATTTAGATAAAGTTTATTATCAACCATATTACCAGTAAAATAAATATCTACTAAACCATCATTATTAATATCTCCTGTTGAGACACCACCTCCCATATAGATATATGGAAATGTAAAATAATTTAATGTGTCATTTTCAACAAGCTTATTATTAAAAGATATTCCAGATTTTTTGCTAGACAATAGTGTGAATTTTTTCTTATTAGCATCATTAGAACATGAGGCAATTAAGAATGTCAAAATAATGTATAAACTATATTTTTTCACAGTACGAATTTATATAAAAAAAAAGCAGGATAAAATAAATTATCCTGCTTTATTTTTAGCTAGTTACTTTTGATGTTAATAACCAGGATTTTGCGATAACGCTCCATCTGATTGATCAATAGCATTAAGCGGTATTGGAAGAGCAGAATGTTTCGATTGAACAGAAAATGCCCTAGATTGGAATGAAGGAATTGTTCTCCCTTCATTAGCAATAAAAGCATTTAATGTAGAAACAGTCTCACCCCATCTTCTTATATCAAAAAGACGTTTTCCTTCCATACCTAATTCAATTCTTCTCTCATGCCTAACAGCTTTTCTAGCTGTAGCAGCATCAGTCCAAGCTGAATTATAAGTATCTATTACATAGTTAGGAGATGCATCAGCACGCGGTGAATTCATAGCTCTTGTTCTAACCTGGTTAACTAAACTTCTACCTTTTTCAAGGTTACCAGATTCAACGGCAGCCTCAGCAGCCATTAAAATAACATCAGCATATCTAATGATATGGAAATTAATTCCAGATCTTTGCTCACCCCAACCACCAGTACCTCTGTTTCCATCGTCACCAGCAGTATACATACTCTTCTTGTTAGCGTAAGGACCAGAAACATCTGTAAAAGATGCTCTAATATTCTCCTTACCTGTAAAGGCACCATATCCATTAAAATCAATACCTCTTCTTCCGACAGTATAATCGATTCTAGGATCTAGTGGACCTGTATGTGGAGTAAATGCAGCAGAAGTTTCAACTCCAGCATCATTAGCAATATCATTCATCATCCAAGTGTCAAGTAATGGAAGACCATCTGCACTTGTTTGAAAAGCATTTGCTAAATCTTGTGTTGGTTGGTAAAAACCACAACACATTCCACCTGTCATAGGTCCAATAGGCCAGTTTAATGTACCTCCTCTATTACCTTGAAAAGATTGACCAGCATCTGCAGCAAATTGAATTGCAAAAATATGCTCTGATCCATTTTCTCCATCAGATCTGAAATTTGAGAAATAGTCAGCGTTTAGAGAATATTGACCTGAATTGATAACTGCATCAAGATTAGAAAGAGCTGACGCCCATTTCCCTTGATATAGTTGAGCTTTACCAAGATATGCTTGAGCAGTAGACTTAACAGGTCTTCCTGGTTCAGAATAAGATCCTCCCCTAGAAGCTGGCAAGTCATTCATTGCAGCAGTAAAGTCTGCCTCAATTTGAGACCATATTGGTCCGCTATTAGGCTGGTTAAACTCATTATCAGCGAAATTTTGTTCTGATATGTAAGGAACATTCACCCACATAACTTGAATTTCGAAATTGAAATGACCTCTCAAGAATCTTGCTTGCGCAGCTTGAGTTGAAAATTCAGAAGGGTTATCTGATTTATTAATTAAATCAAGTACCCCATTAGCTCTATTTACACCTGCAAACAATGCTAACCACTTACCATCAACGTATGGGTTAGTTGTTTCCCAGTTAAATATTTCTAGTGCTAATAAATCTGGTTGGTCACCATCTGTTGAACCTTTGTGAGCATCATCTGCTATCACATCCATCCACCAGTTGTCACCACTAATATGCCAATCTGCACCATAACCATTTCTTACTCCATCAAGAACAGAATAAGCTCCGGTTAATAAAAGATCAACACCAGTAGCATTTTGAAGTGATGCATCACTTAATGCACCAACAGGGTCTATTTCTGTAAAGTCATCTGCACAAGAGACTAAAAGAGAGACCGATAATAAAATTGTTAAAAACTTTTTCATTTTATTTATTTTTTACAGGGTTAAAATTTTATGTTAATTCCAAGTGCTGACAAACTTTGAGTTGGATATTGAGAGCTATAAACTCCAATATCTAAAGCTCCACCTCTTGGTACTTCAGGATCTAAACCTCTAAAGTCAGTAAGTGTAAGTAAGTTTGTCCCATTGTAATAAACTCTAGCGCTCTTAGCTCCAATTTTAGCAGCTAAATCGTCAGAAAGAGTATATCCAATTTGAAGAGTTCTTAATCTAACGTAAGAACCATCTCTAACAAAGAACGAGTTCATTGATGTAAACTCATTATTCAATGTAGTTTCACTAAGTGCCGGTAAATCAGTATTTGTATTTGTAGGAGTCCAAGAATCCAATACAACAGTACTTCTGTTTCCGTTAAAGAAATATGGTGATTCGTAATATAAAGCAGTATAATCTGCAATATCACCACCAAGAGAACCATTCCAGAACATACTCATATCCCAAGGACCTTTTGACATACTAAAGTTAATACCGAAAAGTAAATCTGGATGTGGATCACCAATCTTGGTTCTATCACCATCGTTGATTACTCCATCTCCATTTATATCTTCGTATTTAAATCTACCAATACCAGCTCCATCTTGTTGAGCGTGACTTGCAATTTCTGCAGCACTCTCAAAGATACCAATTACGTTTCTTCCATAGAAGTAAGAAACTGGCTCTCCAACTGATGTTCTAGTAATAGCACCGATTCTATAGCTTCCTCCAGTATAGAAATCACTGATAAGCTCAGTAACTTCATTTGTAGTTTTTGTAATCTCAGCACCTATAGAATAATTCATACCCGCTGATGTAGCATCAGAATAGTTTAATGACAAATCAAAACCTGTAGCCTCCATTGAACCTAAGTTCGTATAAGGAGCTCCAGCATCGATTGCCGTTGTAGAAATTTTCTTAGTGTCTTGAGCTACTAGACCAGTTGTTTCATTTTTAAAAACATCAATTGTTGCTTGAAGTCTATTATCCATGAATCCCATGTCTAAAGCAAAGTTTGTTGCAGTAGTACTCTCCCATGTAAGGTTAGTGTTACCTTTTGACGCAACATATGCACCAGAAGTTGCAGCACCACCTCCACTAAAGTTATACCATGATAAACCTTCACTTATATATGAAATGTTTACATCTAAATTAGATCCTCCAATACTCTGGTTACCCATTTCACCGTAAGAAGCTCTTACTTTTAAAGTATCAAAAATACTACTATCAAACCAGTCTTCAGCACTAACTAACCATCCAAGACTACCAGATGGGAATACAGCATCACTTGTTGCCTTAGCAAATCGTGAAGTATCATCCTGTCTAACAGTTGCAGTAGCAAAGTATTTGCCACCATATGACCAGTTAGCTGTTGCAAATAAAGAAAATAGTGACCAGCTAGACTCACCAGAGCCAGTAACTACTGGAGTACCAGCACCATTACCTAATTGGTAAAATCCTGGATCTTCAAATAAGTAGTCGTTTCTTTTAATACCAAATCCTTTATAATTGTTTTTCACAGCCTCCGTACCAATTAAAAGGTCAAGAGTGTGATCTCCAAAAGAGTCTCTAAAGTTTAATGTATTTGAAATCTTCCACTCATTAATTGTAAAAGTATTTTCAGCTAAATCATTTACAGAAATTGCTTCTCCATGTTCTGGATTAAGCTTTGTAAAGTATCTACCATCTAGATCTCTCATTGAAATACCTGCATTTGAAGTAAACCTTAACTTAGGTGTTATATCATATTTAAGATATACATCTCCAATTATTTTAGTGTTTTTGTTATAGTTATCTGAACCTCTTGCTAAATCTGCAATAGGGTTATTCGCAATACCAGTTCTCGCAGAGTTTGCATAAGTTCCTGCAAAATTTCCATTAGTATCATAAACAGGTACTAAAGGAGACGAGAAAGCGGCACTTTGAACAGCACCATTAGCATTAGAATATTGTTCCTTATCAAATGTAGCAGTCAAGTTTTGACCAACTGTAATTTTATCTCCAATTCTAAACTCAGAGTTTAGTCTTGTTGAAACGCTCTCAAATCCAGTGTATACCATTGTACCAGGCGCATCAACATAACGAAGAGACATATGGTATCTTCCTTGCTCTGAACCACCTGAAGCAGTAATAGAAACATTACTTTGAGTAGCTGGATCGAATAATTCATCGAACCAATCTGTTCCCATTCCACCATTCATAACTCTAGCAGATGCACCTTCATATTCGGCACCACTAGGGATTGGAACGTTAAGTAAATCAGGTACTACCGGACTAGGACCAGAACCATATTGAGGGTGACTAGGAACGTTACCATCATTAAGGATACTCTGCCAAGTCATATCAGCGTGTTGTTGAGCATTTAACATATCTGGTGTTCTCGTTACATTAGCAATTCCTACCCAAGCATCAACTTCCATAGTATTCTCTTGGTTGAATTGACCTCTTTTTGTAGTAACAACTATTACACCGTTAGATGCACGAGCTCCATAAATTGCAGCTGCACCATCTTTTAGTACACTAATTTGTTCTATATCTTTAGGGTTTATATCTCTCATTATATTAGCATCAGTAGTCTGAACACCATCAATAACCCATAAAGGACTATTATCATTGGTAGTTGAATAACCACGAATTCTAACAACGGGAGCATACCCAGGACCACCACCAGAAACAACTTGAACACCAGCAACTCTACCTTGTAATGCTTCAGCAGCATTGGTAGCAGGAGTTTTAAATGCCTCCTCTGTGTCTACTGTTCCAATAGCACCAGAAAGTGTTCTTCTTTGTTGAGTTTGATATCCTGAGACAACAACCTCGTCAAGAAGATCAACAGCTTCAGCTAAAGAAATGTTAATCTGTGTTTGGTTTCCTATAGTTACCGTTTGAGAAGAAAATCCCAAACTCGAAAAAGTCAACTGTTCTCCAGTCGACGCACTTATTGAATAATTACCATCAAAGTCTGTAACAACTCCCCTATTAGTTCCATCTACCACAACACTGGCACCTGGAATAGGATTGTTATTTCCATCAGTAACACTACCAGAGATAGTATCCTGAGAGTAAACAAAACCTGACAATAACATCAATACAACTAAAAAAGGTTTTTTCATGTTAATTATAGTTTTAGTTTATATATATGAACCAAATATAAGTTAATATTTTGTTAAAAGGCAAGAAAAATAACTATAAAAGAGATGATTTAGAATCGTTAAAAATTGAATTATTATTGATAAAAAATGCAATATTCTGAATAATAGTTAGATATATTCACAAAACATTAAAGATTATCTATTATAATTAAGAAATTAGCATATTGATAACATGTTAACATCTATTATATAGTATTAATAAATTAATTTTAACAATAATTGGCCCCGTAGTTCAATGGATAGAACAAAAGTTTCCTAAACTTTAGATATAGGTTCGATTCCTATCGGGGCTACTTATAAACTATTTGTATGAATAAAAAATGGATAGTCTCATTATTGCTAATAATATTATCAATAGCATTATCTCTTATGTTTAATGTGTGGTTATTAATTTTGTTCATACCTTTGGGGATCTATTTCTTAAAAGACAATTAAATGGAATGGTATAAAAAAAATAGAGTTTTAATAATAGGATTAGTTGTGATCTATCTTGTTGGTAGATTTATAATGACCACATTTTTTTAATGAAAAAATTAATTCTTTTTGCCCTATCAACAAATCTTATCTTTTCTCAAATCAACCCTGAGAATATCGATATAGTTAGGGATAACTATGGAGTACCTCATATTTTTGCTAAAACTGATGTGGAAGTAGCATATGGTCTTGCATGGGCTCATGCCGAAGATGACTTTGAAACGATTCAGTTAGCATATCTAGCAGGGAATTCAATGTTATCAAATCATCTTGGATTAGAGGGTGCACCTGCAGATTTTATTTCAAAATTTATTGGTTCAGAAGAAATTGTTGATAATAAATATGATGAAGTTAGCGATGAGTATAAATTAGTTCTAGAAGGTTATGCTCTAGGGCTTAACAGTTATGCAAAAAAATTTCCTGATAAAGTTCTATATAAAAAACTTTTTCCACTTACTCCAAAAATGATGCTGAGATATGGTCAACTTCAACTTTTTATAAGATCAAAAGGTGGAGAATGGGTTGGAAAGATATTAAGCGATGAAACTCAAGAAGATTATATAGACCAAAATTTAATAGGATCTAACTTTATTGCCATGAATAGTAATAAAACTGAATCTGGCGAATCATTTCTTGTAATTAATACTCACCAACCACTAGAGGGTCCAACTTCTTGGTATGAAGCTCACATTAACAGTGAAGAAGGGACTAATATCCTTGGAACTTTATATCCTGGAACTCCTCATATACTAATTGGGGTTAATGAAAACTTAGGTTGGTCTCATACATTTAATAATCTAGACATTTTTGATGTATATAAATTAGAAATGACAAAAGGTCTAAAGTATATAGTAGACGGAGAAGAATATAAACTTGAAAAAGATAAAGCTAAAATTAAGATAAATGTCTTAGGTCTTAAGATCCCAATAAACAGAAAATTTTATAAAAGTATTTTTGGACCCACACTTAAAAATAAAAAAGGTTTCTACTCGATAAGAGCTCCAATTCTTCATTCAATAAGTGCACTTGAGCAATGGTGGAAAATGGGTAAAGCAAAGAATTTTAATGAGTTCTATTCAACATTAAAAATGAAAGGACTTACAGGAGTAAACATTGCATATGCTGACAAATATGATACAATTTTTTATATGTCTGATGGTTTAATTCCTAAAAGAGAACAAGGGTATAATTGGAAAGAAATAGTTCCAGGTAATACAAAAAAGACATTATGGACAGAAACATATGATATTGAAGATCTTCCTCAAGTAATTCAACCTAAATCAGGATTTATTTATAATGCTAATCATTCACCGTTTAAGTCAACTTCAAATGATGAAAACCCAAATCCAAAAGATTTCAATCCTGATATGGGGTTTGAATTGTTTGACAATAATAGATCAATAAGGCTAAAGAAGCTTATTGATGAAAAAGATAAAATATCTTATGAAGAATTTAAGGAGATAAAAAATGACAATTCTTTTCCAGAAAAGTTTAGTTATTCATTTATGGATATAAATCCACTATTTAGTATAAGTCTAGATACAGGTCATGAATTAAAAAAAATGTTAGATATTCTTCAAAACTGGGATAGAAAGACTGATATCGATTCAGTAGGAGCAGGTATATACGGTGTTCTATATTATCATTTATTGCAAAATTATAGAGACTATATATTAAAAAATAGAGTCTTGTCAGAAGAAGTTTTATTAAGTGCATTAAAAGAGGTTAAATCATATATTATTGAAAATTTTGGTTATCTAGAAATCACTCTAGGTGATTTTCAAAAATTAGTAAGAGGAGATATAGAGATGCCTATATGGGGACTTCCTGATGTAGTTACTACCATGGTCTCTACTAGATATAAAGATGGTAAACGAAGAGTTTTTGCTGGAGAATCTTATATAGGCTATATAAGATTTGATAAAGATGGACCAACAATTGAAAGTGTAATCTCATACGGAAATTCAGAAGTTCCTGAGTCAAAACATTATGATGATCAGATGGAATTATATAAGAACTTCAAACTTAAAAAGATTTCTATGGATAAAGAGGAAATCTATAGAGATGCAGTCAAAATATATAATCCTAACTAAAATTTATTTTATTGACTTTTTGTATATATCCTCGTAAAGTGGGATTATATTATTAATATCAAATTTTTTCGCATTCTCTAGGGCATTATCTCTAAACTTTTGTTGAAGGTTTGAGTCAGATAATATCTTAATAGAGTCCTTAGCCATTTTTTTAATATCCCCAACATCTGATGTATAACCAAAGTTATCATCTATACTGAATTCTTTTAAACCTCCAATATTTGTTGAGATAATTGGCACCTTTAATGCCATTGCCTCAAGAGCTGAAAGACCAAAACTCTCTTTTTCTGAAGGAAGTAGAAATAAATCTGATGAACAAAGAATTTCATCAATCTGAGATGTATTTCCAAGAAAAATAACATTACTTTTTAAATTATTTTTCTTCATATACTCTTTAGCTTTATTTTTATCTGGTCCATCTCCTACCATTATAAGCTTAGAGTTTATCTCTTTGTTAATTATTTCAAAAACTTTCAATACATCTATCACCCTCTTTAATGGCCTAAAATTACTTATATGAACAATTATTTTTTCATCACCTTTAGAGATGATATTTTTTTCACAACTCTTATGTTTTTGATCATATTTTTTTATATCAATGAAATTTGGAATCACATTTATCTCTCTTTTTATATTAAAGAAATCAATAGTGTCTTCTTTTAAACTTTGAGAGACACATGTAACTATATCTGAATTATTAATACTAAAAGTAACTGCAGGTTTATAGAAGGGGTGATTACCAACTAAAGTAATATCTGTTCCATGGAGGGTAGTTATTATTGGTATATTATAACCATTATCTTTTAGTATTTGTTTTGCCATATATCCAGCATAAGCATGGGGTATAGCATAATGCACATGTAATAGATCTAACTTATGTTTTGAAATTACATCATATAATTTACTAGATAAGGCAAGTTCATATGGCTCATATTTAAATAATGGATATTCAGGGACTGTGACTTCATGAAAATAAAGATTGGATGTTAAAGCCTCTAATCGAACAGGTTGACTATAAGTAATGAAGTGAACTTCATGGCCTTTATTTGACAATTCAATTCCAAGTTCTGTAGCAACTACTCCACTTCCCCCAAATGTTGGATAACAAACAATACCTATTTTCATTGATTGTA
>Ga0114933_10001971_pt1 | contig 22035 bp, 21 predicted proteins | sample 4SBtaG_FD_89691 | JGI IMG/M metagenome (GOLD analysis project Ga0114933, IMG submission 89691) | Deep subsurface microbial communities from Kolumbo volcano to uncover new lineages of life (NeLLi) - 4SBTROV12_W25 metaG | ecosystem: Environmental > Aquatic > Marine > Volcanic | place: Kolumbo... | reverse complement strand
ATTATTATCGTATTAATCTCGTATATCTTGTAGAAACCACTCAGTAGGTAATTCTCGTCCGAGTCCTTGCTGCCGAGCTTTTTCGTATACCATTCCACCAACAGCAGCAAATTGTAATCCCTGATTTCCACTGTTGAGATAAAGCGTTATATCTTCAGGTGAAGTTCTTTGAATATTTCCACTAGCTAGATCATTGAAAGTAGGGGTGCTATCGTCACCACCTGCTCCCACTCGTGAACCAGCATGGCGTTGAGGTAATCGTTTTTTTTCTTCTTCACTACCCCCAATATAATCCCCGTTGTTGTAACCTTCTCCCATATGTCTTGGGTCTTCATTACGAGGGCGGGAATGAGCAACGCCTTGCTTTACGATAATGTCCGCGCGCGAAAAAACTTCTTCATCTAATTCGCCTCTGACATCAGTAACATGCTGCCCTGACTGCAGCCATGCGCCCTTTAACGCAGGTTCCATAGCGTTTGTGCAAGCCGCCACAATATCAACTCCCTCTACTGCAGCTTCGGGGGTATCGACAGCTCTTACTTCTAGCTCTAATTTCGCAGACATCTCTTCAGCGTAAAGCTCACGGTTCGCCTCCGTTGGACTGAATACTTTCACCTGCCTTATATCCCGTACTGCGGCGAAAGCCTCAAGGTAAGTACGTGCCATACCACCTGATCCCAACATTCCAACTGTTTGAGAATCTGGTCGGGAAAGGTACCTCACTCCCAATCCAGCTCCACCGCCAACACGCATATGCTGCAAAATGCCGTCGTTAATTATCGCCAATGGCTCTCCATTTTTTGTACTAAATAAGAATATCAAACCACAATATAATCCAGGCTCTACAGAGTATTTATCTTCTTTCCAGTATCCATGTTCATCGGTAGGCCAAAAGAGGATGTCTGATTTCATTCGGATTGCAAAGACACCAAGTTCTTTACTTGCCCCTTCCATTGTGCCCCATCGGTAATAACCGTCTGTTCGTTCCGCAGGCATGTACAAATCAATCCTTGGCCTATGAACTGAGTCCCCAGTTGGTAATCCGCGAAATGCTCTATCCTGAGCATCTATACAATCAATCATAGGTAAAAGTTTTTCTACTTCAGCATTATTAATAAGTAACATTCTCTACTCCTTTAATCTACCGTGGCAGTTTGGTGTTTTAGGAAAATTTCTTTACGTTGAATACCTGAGTTTTCTACTGCCAGTAATAATTCTAATGTCGCATTACCCCAAGAACCATCTGCAGGTAGAGGTCTGCCTGTCGTTATTGCGTCATAGAAAGTATTTATCCTGCCATCTCTACCGTCTTCGTACGTAATCAGAGGTATTTCAACTCTTTCTTTATCTCCATACACTACTAGACCTTCAGGAGTCATTCTCACGTCTCCATGGTCAAAACTGGCAACAAATGGGCCGCCCAAAATCCAGCCCGCTGATGAAGGACCGGGTTCTTCAAACATATCGCCTGAGCGATCAAGTCCATACCGTTCTGCTCGTGCAGCCAATTCTTCCCAATCGGCTCCATTTGATGATGCAAGCTCCTTACGTGCAGCTGCATGCTTTTCTGGGTTTGGGAAAATACCTTCTTTGCCAACACCATGAACCAATTCACGTGAGTCCCAATGGTCGTAACCACTATAAACAGCTGTCGCAAAAACTCCGTTCTCAAAATCCACATATGCTGCGTGCGCACCGGGTACCCGCCTTTCAGGGTCCCAAGTCGCTGCCGTACCTCGCACGCTACGAACTAATCCGCCCCCAATGGTTCTGATTATGTCGAATTGGTGCGGTCCCTGCCTCCAGAGAATACCTCCGCCAGGACCAGGTGTTAATTCTTCACCAGAGCGAGGTCTGTATAACCAATCTTGGTATCTCCAGTGATTGATCATTCGCAATTGGCCTAATTCTCCAGTGCAAACCATTTCTCGGATTCTAAGAATTCTTGGTTCAAAGCTATGCTTTACGTTCACTCCTAAAAGTACTCCCTGCTTTTCGGCAGAAGCTACTAGGGATAGTCCTTCTTCAACATCTACTGTCATTGGCTTCTCAATAAGAACATGCTTTCCAAATGACATCGCAAGCTCACAATGAGTTGTATGCAGGTGATTTGGCGTGGCAATATACACTAAATTAATGCCGGGCTGGCTACATAATTTTTCAGCATCGGTAGTTACCATTGCATTTGGAAAATCTTCTTGAAAACGACTTAATATCTCAGGGTCTAAGTCTGCAGCGCCTCGTATTTCGAATTTCGGATTTATTGCAAATCTTGGGATCATAGCAACTGCAGCACCGCCCAAGCCAATGATTCCTACGCCAATTACTGTCTGATCAATTGTCACTCTATTCTCCAGTTATACAGGTTTATTTATTGTTTTTCGAAGTTACGTCTTGGATTTGTTTAAGAATCTGGGCATCATTTTGTTTGATGTCCAATGCGACTCGGAATGGTTGAGGCCATGACACTGGATTCCCGGTCGCATCTTTAAGGCTATAGTAAATTTCAAGTCTATTTAATTCAGGGTCACGAAAATAAATACTTGCGGTGTTTCCGTGAGTAACAATTGAATCAATTGTTACTTCATCCGCAATAAATCTTTCATGAAACTGCCTCACTTCCTCTAAGCTATCAACATGGAATGAAATTTGCTGGATAATTTTCGCTTCTGCATCAGTATTTCGCCCTGCAGTTAAGAAAAGCTCGTGGTGTTCTAACTCTGGATTAGACGACAAAAAGACCATCTGCCTTTCATTACTATAATCAGTAACAGTCATTCCAAGTGTATTTTCATAAAAATCACGCATTACTCCGATATCATTACAAAACAACCCGACGTGTCCTAGTGAAGTTACTTTTGGCATAGCTACTCCTTACACTTTTTCAGTTACTTTTAGTCCAAACTAGCCATTACGTCTCTAGAGTCGAATCCCCCCTCCAAAATCCCAAATATCAAATCCCATTGGCCTTGTCGGTAAGTGAGGCAAGGCACTTGATGATTTCCGTCGGGACTTTTCCAGACGGTTCCAGGAAATACTAACGAAAATCTTTGGAATTCATCAGACAATTGATCTTGATGTTCTAAAGCGTATTCAGCTTGCCATTGGCCTAATAGTCCGTTCATTTCTAAAATCAGATTAACCATAGGGTCGCCAATAATATCTTCTGTCCCTTCTGCAAATGCATTAATCTGGAGTTCCTGAACAGAGAAATTAGTTGGCTCAAGCACATCTTTTATTAGTTCCCAACCGTCATTAGTTTTGTCGTTCTTCAAGGTTCCTGGAATTGTGGGATTCGACAATTCGTTAAGGATTTTTTTTAATCCTTCCGGGTTCTCTATCCATTTTTTTGCAGTGTCCTCATCTAGGTTCTCTGGAATTGACATGATCAATGAAGAAACAAAATTTGAGTACCAACCAGGGAAAGACATTCTATGCTCCAATAAATTACTTATTTTTAATCAACAAGAGTATGCTTCAGCAAGATGAGAAATGCACGCTATTTATTGAGGTGTGAGTAATGACTGAAAATAATTATTACGACGTAATTGTAATTGGTGGAGGATCAGCAGGATGCGTTGCAGCAACGAGGCTCTCTGAGGATCCATCAAGAAAAGTTTTACTTTTAGAGGCTGGCCCAGACCCTGACCCAATCCCTCATATTATCGCAGACGGTACCTCAAGTAATCGCCCCATACTTGAATCACCTTTTGTCATTATGTACCCAACCGAAAGAAAAATTGATGGAAGTGAATATTACCCAATTAGCGGCCGGGTACTTGGTGGAGGCTCGTCAGTGAATATGATGGGGGTAGTGAGGCCGACTCAGCATGATTTAGAAAAATGGGAGTCTCTAGGAAACCCTGGTTGGTCATATGAAGACTGTTTACCTTTCCTTAAACGAATAGAAAGTGATCAAGATTACCCAAACGCCCCGCACCATGGGAACAAGGGCCCATTGACAGTAAAGCGCCGTCTTTCATTTGACAATCCACTTGATGCGCCGCAAGAAGCATTCAAGCAGCGAGCTTTAAATCTAGGATACCCATTGCTACCTGATCGAAACGTCCCCAATCCTTTTGGGATTTCAATGGGTGCATCCAATGTCAAAGATGGAATCCGGCAATCCACTGCCGTAGCATATTTGAACCCTGCTCGAGAAAGACAAAACTTAACAATCATTGCAGATGCTCCAGTCTTATCCTTAGATTTGGTTAATAACCAAATCCGATCCGTTAAATACAAGCATGGATCTCAAATCAAAGAAGCATCTGCTGATACTTATGTCCTTAGTTCGGGTGTATACCACAGCCCTCAAATACTTATGCTTTCGGGTATAGGCTCAAAGGAAGACCTTGAACCATTGGGCATAAATATTGTCCACGAATTACCTGGGGTAGGGCATAACTACCAAGATCACGCGGCAGTTAACATGGTCTTTGAAAGCACTGAAGGGTTTGCTGCTGACTGGGTTGTATCAGGTTTACAACTTATCTATAAGAGTGATCCTCAATTACCCAATGGGGATTTCCATCTGTATATGCGGGCACCTATGGTAATTGAAGGCTTGAAACCTCTTATGCCTTTTGCTGCTAATTTAATTGAGCAAAAATCGAGAGGTCATGTATACATCACCAGCACTGACCCTGATCAATTACCTATCATAGACGATGGGCTCTTGCAGCATCCCGATGATACAAAAGCCATGCAAAGGGCTATGGAATTTATACAAAATTTCGTGGATGACGATACTATGCGTCCATATTTTGGAAGATTAACGCAACCTGGGCCCAGTGACGATTGGATTGAATACGCCCAATCAACTTATGATTGCTACCATCATGGAGTTGGGACCTGCATGATGGGACCGTCTTCAAATAACATGTCTGTAGTAAATAATCGACTAAAAATGCATGGAATTGAAAATTTATACGTAGCAGATGCATCCATAATGCCTACGGTAACCCATGCAAATACCAATATTACTTCAATAATGATTGGTGAAAGAGTTTCAGATTTCATTAACGAAGATTCTGCATAATTTAAGGAGTATTCATGGAAAATAATCAATTTTACGATGTCATAATTATTGGAGGAGGTTCTGCAGGTTGTGTTGCTGCTACACGCCTATCAGAAGATCCTCGTCGTAACGTCTTATTGCTTGAAGCTGGACCTGATCCGCAGCCTATCCCTGAAATGATCGCAGATGGAAAAGGGAATAACCGACCAATTCTTGAATCTGAGTATGTCGTAATGTACCCCACAAAGCGAAAGATTGACGGGAGCGAATATTTTCCTCTAAGTGGACGTGTGCTTGGAGGTGGCTCGTCAGTGAACATGATGGGCGTCTCTAGGCCTACACAGTATGACTTAGATCGATGGGAATCTTTAGGAAACCAAGGGTGGTCCTATGAGGACTGCCTGCCGGTTCTGAAAAGAATTGAAACTGATGAGGATTTTGGTCATTTACCGTATCACGGCAATCAAGGACCTCTAACGGTACAGAGAAAATTATCATTTGATGATGGTGAGCTAGCTCCACCAATGCAAGCATTTGTGGACCGGGCAACTAACTTAGGTTTCCCTATAATGCCTGATAGCAATGTGCCGACCAGGTTCGGACTTTCTCCTTCAGCATCTAATGTTAAGGATGGTAAGCGTCAATCTACCGCAGTAGCTTACATAGGGCTGGCAAGAGACCGAGCGAATTTGACAATTATTGATAATGCGCCGGTTGTAGGCATAAAAACTGATGGCTCGCGCGTGACGGAAGTACAATACGAACAGGGAAATGAAATTCATACAGCGGGCGCAGACACTTTTATTTTAAGTGCAGGAACATACCATAGTCCTCAAATATTAATGCTTTCAGGCTTTGGCCCAATATCTGAGCTTGAAAAGCATGGAATTAAAGTAGTCCACAACCTAGAAGGAATTGGCTCCAATTATCAAGATCATGCGGCAGTAAATATGACTTTTGAAGGGGCAGGGGAGTTTTCTCCCGACTGGGTCGTTGCAGGGTTTCAATTAGTTTATAAAACACACCCAGACCTACCTGTAGGCAATTTCCATATCTATATGAGAGCTCCTATTGGCGTAGAAGGACTTAAGCCAATGATGCCGGTCGCTATGAACCTTGTGGAACAAAAATCTAGAGGACGTATTTCCTTAAACTCTACTAACCCCCATGAACTTCCAATAGTAGATGATGGAATGTTGCAGCATCCAGACGATATCGCAGACATGCTAAACGTAATGGAATTCATACGAAACTTCATGGATGATTCAGTTATGAAACCATATTACGGCAAATTAATGCTTCCATCTGAAGACGAAGATTGGACAGAATACGCCCAGTCAACTTATGACAGCCATCATCATGGTTCTGGTACTTGTATGATGGGATTAGCTTCTAATCCCATGGCAGTAGTAGATAACCGGTTACGCATGCATGGTATGGATAACCTATTCGTAGCAGACGCATCCATATTTCCGACTGTCCCGCACAGTGCTACAAACGTCTCAGCCATTATGGTTGGCGAAAGAGTTTCAGATTTTGTTAAAGAGGCTGGCCATTAGAGTAACGTTACCAGCCCTCTGAAAGATTAATCTATATCAAAATCTTCAGCGATTTTTCCTCGCTTCGGACTATTATTAAAGCCAACATTTTCTTCAAAAGGCTTAAATTCTCTCGAGGCTTGGCAATATTTACAAATACCAGCCATCGACGCACTGGGCATACCCAGAACCCAATGGTGAGCATTTGTGGGTGAGTTCGGGCACAAAACATCGCGCTTAGAATTACTCTCTGAAATCTTCGTTGTCACTTGCATTTCTCCGTATCTGCAACCCAAGGATTACCTAAGTTGGTTTTGGTGGAGATGGGGGAGGGTCGAACTCCCCGTCCAAGAGACGTTTAGTACAGATATACTACAGGTTTATCCGGTGTTTATATGGTACATCAGGCGAACCCACCGGCGGGTTGCCTAAATACCTGCCGCCAAATCTTAAGTGGTTCACAGCGGCAACAGAACCACTGCACCTCGGCTATATATCGCCTTCATAGACCGTCGAGGTTAGTCCACGAGACGTAGTTGCGTTATTTACGCAGCTAGAGCGACTTGTTCGTCGGCATTTAATGTTTTGCCGCGTGATTTACGAGTGTGCGACAAACTCGACCTGCAATCCTTCCAAACTAATCCCCTGTCGAAACCACGCATCCCCTTAATATATTTATATATATTGTACTACGTACGAAAAATCAGAGATTTTCTACCTTAGTACGTACGATGCCGGATTGATCGAGCAATTTCTCTATCTGTCTCACGTTGCATAATTACCCGTCTTTTATCGTATCGATGGCGGCCTTTGGCAAGTGCAATTTCTACTTTCGCATGGTGCCCTTTGATATAAAGGCGAATTGGTATAATAGTTAGTCCTTTTTCACCAGCTGACTGACCAAACTTGCGAATTTGATCAGAGTGAAGCAAAAGTTTTCTCGAGCGGGTAGGTTCATGCCCCCATGGACCAGAAGACTGCCATTGCGCGATATGAAGGTTATGCAACCAAATTTCGCCATTTCGAATATTTGCGAAAGAATCTCTAATATTCACCCGACCAGCACGGATAGCTTTAATTTCCGTACCGGTTAAAGCTATCCCAGCTTCTAAATGATCCAAAATATCATAATCAAATCTAGCCCTGCGATTATCGGCAACTGTTAAGATGCGAGGCTTGTCGTTCAAACCAGTATTTTTCTGAGGTGTTTTCTTTTTCTTAGAAGCCATCTACGACCTCAACATCCTATCCATCTCAATTACTGCCGTATCAAGAAACAAGTCCCTTAGCTTCTGCTGTTCGATATCAGGTTGGTAATTACAAAGCTGATTTAGTGATTTTTCTAAATTAGGATAGTCTTCCATTTTTACTGAATATTCTGCATGAATTGCACATAAATCAGTAACATGAGTACCTATTTCGCTCAATGTTTTCGGATTCAAAGGGCGCCCTAGAACAATATCAGGCTCAAGCCCATCGCCTTCAATTTGTCGGCCTTTAGGAGTAAACCATCTAGCCATAGTGATATAAAGTCCTGCCCCTGAGTCTAAAACTTCTAAAGTGTTTACTGAACCTTTCCCAAAGGTTCTTGTTCCTACAATCTTAGCTCTTCCATTATCTTGTAACGCTCCAACTACTACTTCAGAGCCCGAAGCGCTGAAATTATTAACTATGGCTACTAACGGAATATCAAAGGCTATTCCTTCACCTGTTACATTCATTACGGTTTCAGCACCACTAGATTCTACCCAGCGTAATACTTCGCCAGTTGATATAAATTCGGAAGCAACAGCAACCGCCGCAGTAACAAGGCCGCCTCCATTATTACGCAGGTCAATTATCAAGCCTTTTGCACCAGCGTTCGTTAAATCTTGAATAGCAGTTCTGAAATTTTCGGCAGTTGTAGCATCAAATCTAGATAGTTGAATATATCCAATGTCATCACTCTGCATGCGTGCAAGCACTGAACTAATAGAAATAGTCTGGCGCAGAATTTGTATGTTAAATGGTACGGGGGTACCAACTCGAGAAATAGTCAAACGAACAATCGTACCTTGAGGGCCTCTCACTTGAGTAACCACCTCATCCAAAGTTTTACCCTTAACCAAATCTCCATCTACTGCCAGTAGCTTGTCTCCGGGTTTAATTCCCGCCTCCTGAGCTGGGGAGCCAGGAAGAGGGCCTAAAATAATAATTTCCCCACCACGTTCAGTGACGCTTGCACCGATCCCTTCGAAGTCAGAGGCCATGCCTTCCAGTGCGCTATTGAAATGCTCTACGCGGGTCTGCGACATGTAGGTAGTGTAGGGATCATCAACAAAATCGATGACTCCTTGTATCGCAGCGCGGTTCAGGTCGTCTGAATTGAGAAGGTCTTGGTCAATAAAGCTGGACTGTAAGCGCTCAATAACAGCGTCAAGTTCATCAGTTTTAATTGATGAGCTTTGCGAGCATGCACTTAGAACGATATGCAAAAAGCAAAAGGTACATACAAATACAATTTTAAGAATTCTAGACTGCCATAATAAGGTTGGCATAAACACTCCGTAGGTTAGTAGCAAAAAATACTACATAATCAATTATATCGGAGGTGAATCAAAAATACCCTTCACTTTACATAACATAAATAGTGCGTCGTAATAAACTATTATTCAATCGCAAGCAATTTGCCTGGTTCAACCCCTGAGCCAAGATTGAGTTCAGACACTGTTTCTTCAACCGCGATTAGCAATTCTCCCAAGCCAAGACCAGAAACAGCTGAAGTAAGCACTGCAGTTGAGCTGCCTATATCTTCGATAAAGCTTCGACTTACATCGGGGTCAAGCAGATCAGCTTTATTCATGCCCAAAATTCGAGGCTTATTTGATATACCTAGTCCATCAATTATTGCTTCCACAACCTCTACTTGCTCTGCTGCATTAGGATGGGAAATATCAATTACGTGAAGTAAAATATTAGATTCCTGGACCTCTTCAAGAGTTGCCCTAAACGCAGCAATTAACGTTGGAGGAAGTTTCTGTATGAAACCAACAGTATCCGTGAACAATGCGAACTTACCACTGGGTAGTCGTACTTTTCGAGTTACAGGATCCAGCGTGGAAAACAATTGGTCCCGAGAAAGAACTTCAGCACTAGAAATAGCATTCAATAAACTGCTTTTTCCTGCGTTCGTATAGCCTAAAAGCGAAATGACTGGAACTCCATTCCTAAAGCGCCTTGACCGGTATTGAGATCGATGTCTTCTCACTTTTTCTAATTCTTGTTTTATCCGATGAATGCGTAAATTAATTAACCTGCGATCTGTTTCTATTTGTGACTCACCTGGGCCCCGAGTTCCAATTCCTCCGCCCAGTCTTTCTAAATGACTCCATTGGCCAGCCAAGCGAGGCAACAAGTATTCAGCTTGCGCAAGTTCTACTTGAAGCCTTCCTTCATGAGTACGTGCGTGCCGGGCAAATACATCAAGTATCAGCGCCGTTCTGTCAATAACCTTAACAATTCCATCGAACGAACGTTCTAAATTACGTTGCTGTGTAGGAGTTAATTCATCGTCACAGATTACCGTTTCAAAGTTAACTACACTTTTTAATGTTTTCAGTTCATCCAACTTACCCTTACCAAGGTAAGTCACTGATGGAGCCTCAAGATACTGCGTAATTGAACCCACTACCTCAGCACCCGCGGTAGCAGCTAATTGCGAGAGCTCCTCAAGTGAATCATCTAACGGCCAAGTTGCCGCGCGTGACTTAATGCCCACCCCCAGAAGCATTGCTCTCTCAGGTTTATGTGCTGTTTCAACAGTCATGTTACGTCGTGCTATAAGGCTTATACTCCGTATACATACCTAAACAAGTTTTCCCATTTGAAAAACAAGACGGTAAGTTCTAATTATTCGGTAGGCTTGGTAGGCAATTTCCAACCTTCAAGCCTCTTTAGCCCTTCTTCAACACGTTCATCTGGAGTTGTTAATGACAACCGTATGTAGCCTTCCCCAGCCTCTCCATACCCTCTACCAGGAGTAACGACAACCGCATGCTGATCCAATAATTCTGTCGCAAGTTGCGCAGAGCTCCAGCCTTCAGGGCACTTGGCCCAGATATAAAACCCTGACTTGGGTCGGTTAACCTCAAGACCTATATTCAAAAGAGTATCGACTACACGATCACGTCGACGGCGATATATTTCGTTATTGCTTGCATGCCAGTCACTCGTAGTGACGTCCAAGGCTTCAATACCCATATACTGGATAGCCTGGGGGATGCCTGAATCCAAGTTTGATTTAACTCGCACGAGAGCGTCAATTAAATCTTTATTTCCAACAGCCATCCCTACTCGCCAGCCAGTCATATTGTATGTCTTTGATAGTGAATGGAATTCAATTCCAACGTCTTTTGCTCCGTCAGTCTGCAGGAAACTTGGCGCAACGTATCCATCGAAAGTAACTTCTGAATAGCAGGCATCATGGCATACTGCAATATCGTATTCCTTTGCAAACGCCACAACTTCTTTAAAAAACTCTGGGGTAGCTAATCCACCCGTAGGGTTATTCGGGTAATTGATCCACATAACTTTTGCTTTTTTAGCAATGTCTACGGGAATTAATGATAAATCTGGGCGAAACCCATTAGATTCCAGAAGTGGCATCATATGAGAAGTGCCCCCTGCAAACATTGTCCCAACACTGTAAACAGGGTAAGCAGGATCCGGTACTAGCGCTATATCACCTGGGTCAATAAGGCACAGGGCCATATGCCCAATACCTTCCTTTGCACCAATCAAAGGAACGATTTCTTTGTCCTCAAGCTCCACATCAAATCTGTTGCCGTACCATCTTGCGATTGATTGTCGTAATTCTGGCAAGCCATCAGACTCGGGATATCTATGATTTGGAGCATCGTCAATGGTCTTTTTTAAACCATCCAGAACATGATCTGGTGTTGGGACGTCGGGGTCCCCGATACCGAAGCTAATTACATCAACACCTTGGGAGCGTTTCTCGGCAATTTTCCGGCTAATTTCTAGAAATAAATATGGTGGAAGCTGGTTAAGCCTGTCAGCTATCTGCATCGTCTACGGACCTCCAATAAGCAAATTTTAAATATACCTGAGATTATACGTGTAACCCGGTAAGAGTACGACTAAAGAGCAATTTGGCCAGAGAAAACTTCAACAGCGTCACCGTCCATCAATATCGATCCTTCTCCTGACCAACTAATTGTCAAATCGCCCCCAGGAACACCCACTTCAACTTGTTCGCTCAAATAACCATGTAACTGGCCGGCAGCGACCATGGCAGAAGCTCCCGTACCACATGCAAGAGTTATTCCCGAGCCACGTTCCCATGTTCGTGAAATAATTTGGCCTGAACTTACTACATTGACAATGTGAAAATTCACTCGGTTTGGAAATGCTAGATGGTGCTCCACTAATGGACCAATTCTAGTTAAATCGAATTGATACACATCTTCTTCTAAAAACGCGACAACATGCGGGTTACCCATTGATACAGCTGTAAGTATTAACTCCAAGCCTTCAATTTCAAGCGAAGCATCAAAGGTTAATTCGTTTTGATCAACGCTTAACAATGAAAAGGTTTTTTTGTCTAATAGAGCAAAATTGCTTCGCCCAAGGTGTTCTGGGTTTACCGGAATATCTAATGACCTAAAAATTGGAGGGCCCATATCTACTCTAGCCCCATTAATAATGGAGCCATCCTTCAAAGGGATGACTTTCAATACCCCTGCCCCAGTTTCAATCTCTAAAGGTCTCTCGTGCACTTGCACCAAGTCACTCTCAAGAACATATTTGGCAAAGCAGCGAATACCGTTACCGCACATTTCTCCTTCAGAGCCATCTGCATTGAACATTCGCATCCGAACATCCGCTAAAGATGAATTCGTAGCAATAATTAGCCCATCTGCTCCGATCCCGAAATGTCGATCAGAAACTTTTCGTGCTACTTCTGCCCAGTCTTTTTCCTGTTCAAAAGCATTCATATATATGTAGTCGTTACCAGTGCCTTGAAGCTTAGTGAAATCCATAATTACTCCTCCTATATTCTAACATGCTGGTACAATCCGTTTATGAATATTTCAAGTACGGATGCCCTAATCATTTTGGATGTTCAAAATGATTTCTGCCCCGGTGGCACTATGCCTGTCCTAAATGGCGAACTTGTTGCAGCGAGATTAACTTTGGTGGCAAAAAAATTTATACAAAAAAAAGCTTCTGTCTTTGCTACACAGGAGTGGCACCCAAAAGACCATTCTTCATTTCTTTCCGCAAATGGGCAATGGCCTGACCACTGCATACAATTCACTAGTGGTGCGGATTTTCACGAATCCCTTCAACTTCCAGAGGAATCAAATATTGTCAGGAAAGGTTCGAACAAAGATATTGATGCCTACTCAGGGTTCGTCGATTCGCAGCTTAGGGAATTGTTATTAGAAAAAAAAATAGCACGCCTATTTATTGGTGGGATCGCTACGGATACATGCGTACTGAATACAGTCATAGACGCCATCAATTTTGGGTACTCAACTCATGTATTAACCGATGCAGTTGCCGCGTATGACGTAGAGCCCGGTGATGGAGACCGAGCTCTGCATCTAATGCATTTTAATGACGCTGAATTAATTAGATCGGATGATCTTTCTAATTAGCATTATTGGGGTACATATCTATAGTTGTTTTATTTGACTCCCGGCAAGTTAGGGTCTAGCAAGGGAACTGCTCTAAAAATATTCTCTCTAAAGATATCCTTCTTATCTTCGTCCGAAAGAAACTCCATCTCTCCTATCACAGGAACCAAGTCATCACTAGGAAGCCCTGACTCAGGTCGCTTCGCGCCTCCTGAGCCTGGTGCTTCAGTGCCAAAAAGTACTTGCTGAGGTGTTTTTTGCTTAATCATCGCCTCTAATACGTTTTTCTCAAGAACACAGGAGTCAAACCACAAATTATTACTTAGATCGCGACTGCCACGATGGTAATCTTCTTTGATGAACCTGTGGAGTGCTCCTCCTCCATGGCAGATGAACACTTTTAAGTTTGGGAAGTCATCAAATACGCGGCCGTGCTCAAGTAACTGCATCGCAATGTATTCTTCCACAACATTATTCATTTGATAGTTGGCAGGGACAATTTCCCATCGTTTGTCGTAACTCATGGATGGGTGAATCATCAACACTGCATTCAACTCTTGCGCCTTTTCGTAGAGCGGGTACCAATATTTTTCATTCATACCAGGTGTCAGGCGGTCCCCTCCAGGGTCAGGGTTAACTAAAGCGCCGACGAATCCCATTGTCGTAACAGTACGCTCAAGCTCTTCCACTAAATGGGATCCATCCAAATCTCGATTTTGAGGTAATTGTGCAATTCCTCCAAATCGTTCTGGCCATAGCCTCATTATTTGAGCAATTGTGTCGTTGGTAAAATGAGCCCAGTCATATTGGAGATGAGGGCGCATCCAATGCCACATAGCTATAGGCCTCGGTGAAATCAATTGGTAATCAATGCTATGATCATCAAGCATATCCAAATGGCGTTTATTCGCACCTGCCATCGCTTCATCAGATAGTTCAGGAAATGCCCCATGATTGCTTGGCCCCGTGTTCTGTGAAACCCAATTTGCAATTGCCCCGCGAAAGCCGGGCGGAGTAGTCATGTGCCCGTGGCAATCAATAACCTTAGTATTTTCAAACATAATCTTACTTGTTCCTTTCTTGCTTACAAATCTAACAATTGTTCTGCAAACAGTTCGTCAATCCCTGGTTTCCTGGGGATAAATCCTTGCTCATGTGAAAAATCAATCATCGTATTAATCATTTTTTCGTTATCCCGTACTCCATATGTATAGGGATCTTGTCCAAAAATTGACCTCGTTTGATTCATATATTGTGGCCCAAAAACCAAATCTGTAGGAATTTTACTTGGAAGCTCTTTATACCAAGCTTCTTTTGCAGCTACGAATGCAGCATATAAATTAAATGCCAGCCATGGATGCTGTCGGTAAATATCTCCTCGAATTGCGTAGCAATGATTAGCAGGAATATAACCATGAGTTTCAAAAAAGCGTTTACCTTCACTTATAAAATCAGGGAAAAGCGGTTTTATTTTAGTTAGTTCTTCGGGACTCGGACGAATAGTGGTAGAGCGATCAATAACGTTTTTCTCAGGAGTAAATACTCGACCAATAGATGCGGCGTCAATCTCTCCGCGTACAAGCATTGTAGCCAAACTTTTATCTGTTGGGATTCTATTAAAATTGATGCCATCCATTGGCTTGAAGCCAGTGGCACCACCATGGCTTAACTCCTCTGAACGTTCCATCCACCATTCAACACTAAATTGATCAACTCCGAAGTCATGCTGTAGAACGCCTCTAGTCCATAGTGATGCTGTTTGTTGGTACTCCCCCACCCCAATGCGTTTTCCATATAAGTCTTTTGCACTGTCGACTCCAGAGTCTACATTTACTGATAGCAGCGCATGCATGAATCGTCTCGAGGGGAAAACAGGAATACCTACCATGTCATTTCCTTGTGATTTTGCAATAAGCAAAGAGGAGAATGACATTTCAAAAACTTCAAATTCATGAAATTTCAGTTGTCTCCAGAATGTTTCGGAAGGATCAGAATTAGTCCAAATTAAATCAACTCCCTCAGGCTTAATATGCCCATCAAGTAATTGATTAATCCTCTCATTCCTTGCGGAAACAAAGCTTAGTTTTAATCTTTCTGCCATTTCTTCCTCCAGAATGATGTTGATACACTCGCGACATTACGCGGGCGCATACCTCATGTCAAACATTTAGTAGTTACTGATTTAAGATTCCTCTGCTAATCTACAAACCATGAGTAATTACGATGCAGACATAATTATAGTTGGAGCAGGAAACGCTGCCCTATGTGCGGCAATTGCGGCACGAGAACAAAATAAATCAGTAATAGTACTGGAGAAAGCACCAGAGCCAATGCGTGGTGGCAACACTTACTTTACTGGCGGAGCAATTCGCTTCTCTTACAAAGGTATTGAAGATGTAATCGCTTTAGTTCCAGATTTATCTCAAGCCGAACTGGATGTCATGGAAGTAGGCTCATATACCGATGCAAAATATTTTGAAGACCTTATGCGAGTCACAGAAGGTCTATCTGATCAAGAAATGGCTAATACTTTAGTAAGGCAATCATTCCCAACTATGCAGTGGATGTATGCACAAGGTGTACGTTTCGTACCATCCTGGACGCATCAGGCTTTTAAAGTAGACAATAAATTTAGGTTTTGGGGAGGGTTATGCCTGCAAGCTGTGGGTGGAGGAAAAGGATTATCAGATCAATTATTTGAAATAGCCATTGAGCGCGGAGTAGAAATCAAATATGCGCATACGGCAATGAAGCTAGAGCAGGACACTTCTGGCAAAGTGGCGGGAGTAACCGTTCGCAACCCCGGTGGGATTATTAAATTGGAATCTAATGCCATAGTACTTGCATGCGGAGGATTTGAAGCAAACCCTGAAATGCGTGCACGATATCTTGGTCCGGGTTGGGAATTAGCGAAAGTAAGAGGCGTTCGGTACAACACCGGAGATGGTCATCGAATGGCGTTTGAAATTGGCGCGCAAGCTTACGGCCATTACAGTGGATGCCATGCAGTTGCATGGGATCTCAATGCGCCGGATTTTGGCAACCGATCAATCACAGACCTATATCAAAAGCATTCCTACCCGTTCGGGCTCATAGTAAATGCTCATGGAGAAAGGTTTGTTGACGAGGGTGCTGATTTTAGGAATTACACCTATGCAAAATATGGCAAGCAAATTTTATTTCAACCTGAACGAGTTGCTTATCAAATTTTCGACCAAAAAACTTTACATTTATTGAGGGACGAGTACCGAATAGAACAGGTTACAAAAGGCGAAGCTAATACTATCGAAGAATTGGCCCAGCAATTAGATATCAATCAAGAAGGTTTAGTTCGAACTATTACTGAGTACAACGCGGCATGCCAACCGGGAGAATACAACCCAACAGTTTTGGACGGAGTGCGTACCCATGGAGCCTCTCCGGAAAAAAGTAATTGGGCTTTACCAATTGATTCCCCTCCTTATCAAGCATATGCGGTGACTTGTGGCATCACTTTCACGTTTGGCGGATTGAAAATTAATGAACGTGCTCAGGTAATGGATACATCTGATACCCCTATCCATGGGCTGTATGCTGCGGGGGAACTAGTCGGAGGTCTTTTTTATCATAATTACGCAGGCGGTGCCGGCCTAATGCAAGGCTCAGTATTTGGGAAAATTGCCGGAACTTCAGCCGCAGAAGATCTTAGCTAAGCCGATACTATTTACTTAAGTTGGAGATCAAGTCGTCCATGTTTACTATTGATTCAAGTTCAGTAACTTGAGAAGCAATTACATCAGTTTTTTCCAGCCCCAGTGCAATACCTGCCCATTCACTAAATTTCCCGGTCATTTCTTTCCAACTCATTGGGTTTTCAGGCTCCCCTTTTGGGTATTCAACTCTTCGCTGTAATTTACGCCCATCTGTAAGAAGGATCTCGACATCAGACTCCATGCCAGCTCCCCAGGATTCTTCTAAATTAACCGTTGTTTCTTCCATCAATCTTTGAATTTCTGAGTCATGCATTTTTTCATAATCGGACCATGAATATGCTGCGGATCTTGCAGATGCGGCAGCTGCAAAATACACACTAAATTGACCTTCCACAACGTTCGTTGGTTTACGCTTCATTTCTGCTGGAGATCCAACTAGGCCATAGCCAGTAGAACCCATGGTGATGCCTATCGATTTGATATCGGTAGTGGCTAGGTTTTCAGCAACAACCATATCTGTTACAGCGTCAATAGTTGCATGGCTATATCGACAACACGGATAGGGCTTAACTGCAGTGTTCATCACTTCAAAATCTGTCCCAAGCTTGTCAAGTGATCGATCAGCTTCATTAGAGCCATTAGCGTACAATTCAAAATAACCCTGAGATCCCTCTAGCGGAGAAGATGAGCCTAAGTAGTCATGGCGGGCCATAATTAGGCTAACTATTGAATTATGAGCGGCCCATCCGGTATGGAATCTTTTGTTCCAAGATCCATTTTCCAAAAATTGCGTGGATCCAGATGCTTGGCTGATATTCAGACCCAATGCATTGGCGGTCTGCTCTTTTGTATAACCCAAGAGCCGTGCTCCGGCAGCTGTACATCCAAAAATACCTGTGGTTGCAGTAGGGTGAAATCCACGGGCATGAACTTGACCGCCATGAGCCTTCCCTATTTTCCCTGTAACGTCATACCCGACCACCGCTGCAGTTAGAAAATCTCTACCCGATATCTCAGTTCCGTGAGCTAAAGCAAGTAAAGTTGAAAATAGTGGTGTGCCAATATGAATCACCGCGTCACGATGGGTATCGTCAAAATCCATACTATGAGCAAAAGTAGCATTCAGTAACGAAGCGTACTGGGCAGGTAATTTTTCACTACGACCAAGAACTGTGCAATCACCGGTTGAACCTCTGCTTAAATCGAGGACTCCTTGGATAATGGGCTCTGAAGATTCGGCGGCTACTAGCCCTCCGTAAGCAACTCCCAAATAATCAAGAAACATTTGCTTTGTTCGCTCAATCACAGCCGGAGGAATATCTTCATATTTTAGATTCAATGCGTAGTCAATTAAGGAGTTTGTAATTTCATTTTTCTTGTAGCTCATAGTTTTGCCTTTGATTAGGATGATTGAGGGAATACACCGACATTAGGAGCATGTTTTCGCTTCCATATCATTACATCTCGCTCAAACTCAATCACAGTAGCGCCGTCCTGCTGTATACCTTTGGTCTGGATATGAATGATTCCTCGCCTTGGGTCGGATTTCGATTCTCTGATATTAATAACTTCCGTCTCTGACCAAAGAGTATCACCTGCAAACACTGGGTGCGGCAGCCGGACTTTGTCCCAGCCAAGGTTAATTCCATTTCTACTGATATCTGGGACAGTAAGCCCAGTTACAACTGCTAATGTGACTAAGCTGTTCATTAGTGGGCGTTCAAATTGCGTGTTCTTTGCATACTCCGTATTGAAATGAATCTGGTTGTCATTATTTGTAAGTAATGTCATCCAAGTATTATCTGCATCCAGTAAAGTCCTACCTACGGAAGAGCGATAGATATCTCCAATTTCAAAATCCTCCAGGAATCTTCCTTCCCATCCTGTTTTTATACCCACTTGCTATCTCCTTTTTTGTACTATGCAGAGATTATCACCTCTTGGTTCTTAGGGTTTAATCTCCAAATTATGAAGTATTGATCGATTTGAGTTAGCATCCTATAAATAATTTTTTATTGAGGGCTTATGGGAATTTACAAAATTGCTGTCATTCGAGGAGACGGTATAGGAACAGAAGTAATCGAAGAGGGAATTAAGGTCATGAGTGCTGCTCAAGAAAAATTCCCATTCCAAATCGAATACACCGAATTCCCATGGGGATCAGATTACTACTTCAAGCATGGGAAAATGATGGATTCCAACGGACTAGATGCATTATCTGGTTTTGACGCTATTTTTTTTGGCGCTGTTGGTCATCCCGACATCCAAGACCATGTCACACTAAACGGGTTACTTTTGCCGATGCGACGCGGATTTGACCAATATGTCTGCCAAAGACCAAGTGTTCTTCTCCCTGGAGTTGAGTCTCCATTATCTGGCAAAAAACCAGGAGATATCGACATGGTGGTCATACGAGAAAATACCGAAGGTGAGTATGCAAATGTAGGAGGGTTCCAATACAAGGGATTCCCCGACGAGGTTGCAATTCAAACCTCAGTATTTACCAGAAGAGGGATTGAACGGGTCGTTCGATATGCATTTGAACTTTCCAGAACTCGAAATAAGAAGAAAAAATTAGCATCTATTACTAAATCAAACGCTCAAGGCTACGGAATGGTACTTTGGGATGAAATATTTGATTCAATCGCCGTTGAGTATCCAGACATAGAAACAGAATCACTACTTGTAGATGCAGCCTGTATGAATTTCATTCGAAGGCCCGAGTCCTTTGACGTAGTTGTAGCAAGTAATTTATTTGGAGATGTACTGACAGATATTGCAGCAATAATTACAGGTAGTATGGGCCTTGCACCTAGCGCAAATATCAACCCTGAAAGAAAATTCCCTTCTGTCTTCGAGCCAGTACATGGAAGTGCCCCTGACATTGCAGGAAAAGGGATTTCAAACCCAATGGCGACAATTTTCTCTGCAGCAATGATGCTTCGCCACCTTGGCGAGAGCGAAGCTGCAAATGAGATTGAAAGTGCGACAGAAAATATTTTGCGACTGGGGGAGACGATTCCAGGGGACTTAGGAGGTTCCGCATCGACAGAGGACATCGGTGACGCAATAGTTTCCTCGCTGCTTAATTAGTCTAATGAATAACTATTTGCAGTAGGAACCTGGAACGGTAATGAGCCTGAACTGCGAGCCTCATCCAATGCTACAAGTAGCTGATATTCGATATCTAATCTCTCTCTAAACGCTCGCGAAGCACTTAACTGTCGCTCCGTAGTGCAAGCCCAGTAGCGCAGCCCTTCTTCTTCCCAGTGAATATGCGATTGCGCGTCCTCCAATAGAACATTGATAAAAAGCTGCAATTGGTTTGGAATTTTATAATTGTTATTCAATGCATTTTGTATTTTTGTAAACTGATCAATCCAATAGAGATCCGCCGCATACCACGTTGCAATACCATCCAGCCAGCTCCAGTCCCAATAGCGAGAGTACGTCATCAACGTCCTCATAGAAAAATACGTGCGCGTAAATTGATTCCATTGAAGAACCTCACTACGGTCAACACCCAGTAATTCTCCAAATTGGAGCCATAATTCTTCATACGAAGGAGTGTTCCAACCAGTTAAATCCTCAACTACATCCTTCCCTTCAACGTCTACCATCCTTCTCAGCATTTGCGTACGCAAGGGTTCATCATTGGTCTTTATGTATATTGCACCAATCGAATATACAAGGGCCTCAGACCAGTACGGGTACAAGTCTTTTACCCACATAATAAGATCTTCTTGGGTTAAATTACTGTCGTACATTGCTTGCAAGAAAGGAGGAGGATTTGAGCATTTTCTCTTTTTTTCTTCATGTAAAAACGCTATGAATGCCGCTCCAGTCATAGGTGGTTTGCTCAGCTCATTTGGTCCAAATGGAGTTTGATTCCCCATAACTAAATTTTCCCTTTTGCGTTTCTTTGCATCGTGAGTATAAAAGCCTTAAGTATCGCTTTTTGCAATTCGGTAGTAGTCGCATTTTCACGTACGACTTCTTCACCGAACATTGCGTGCTCCATATCGGCGCCGAAGGGAGCATGCTCAATCATTAATTGCACCGCCTTATCAATGTCCTTGATGCCCATTCTTGCATACTCTTCACGAGCGTTTTCGATTAGTTTCTCGTAATGCTCGACAGCTCCCGGCAACCGTTTCGATCCTTCCCCTACAAGTGCACTTCCTAATGCAACTGCCCAATGTGAAGACCGTTGTAAATCAAACCAAAATCCATCTTTTACAAGCGTTTCTGGAGGTGTGTCTTCCATTTCAAGTGCATTTATTTCTTCTTCAGATAAACCCATTTCTAAGGAATGCCAACGTGCCAACGTTGGGTGACTTGGCATCGGTCCTCCAACAGTAGTCTGCCCTCCTTCGTCAATTAATTTACGTAATTGCTTCCGCCTAATCTCTTTATTAGGTGTGTTTAAATATCTCTCACCTTCGAACCTATGATTTGGGTCACCACCTTGGTGAAACTTACGTTTAGATTCTGCAATTTCAAGCTTGGTTCTTCCTGTGAGGTTATCTCCTCTATATGGAGATTTTCCATTAAGGAATTCAGTCCGAGTTTGCTCAAGGACTTCAATGAACTCCCCAGGAGTTAAGGCATCTTCGTGATTACTCTTCATGATTCACCTTCCTTGATCAGGTTTTACTCTATAAATAGAATCAAATTAGCCCAAATCGTTCAGCTAGTTCAATTGTCCTTCTCGCACGAGCCACGACAGGTTCTTCGATAAAAACCCCATTGTAATTAACAACCCCAGTTCCTTCGGCTATAGCCCTTTCCAGAACGCCAATTACCTCTTTCGAGTAAGCCACTTCTTGAGGAGTTGGATTAAATGCGTTATTGATAATATCAATCTGCGATGGGTGTACTGCCGCTTTTGATGTGAATCCTAAACGACGAGCTTGGGCGGCTTCTTGCTGCAATCCTTCTAAGTCATCAAGTGCAGTCCATATAACATCAGTGGATTGAACATTCGCTGCAGAACTAGCATTTGCCACGTGCGATCTCTGGTACAAAAGCTCTTTATCTTCTCTTGTCCTGACTAGCGGTAGTCCCATTTCTCGAGAAAAATCTTCACCACCAAACTGCACTGCAATGATACGTGGATCCGCTGAGCAAATATTATAGGCGTT
>Ga0114933_10001970_pt1 | contig 22037 bp, 21 predicted proteins | sample 4SBtaG_FD_89691 | JGI IMG/M metagenome (GOLD analysis project Ga0114933, IMG submission 89691) | Deep subsurface microbial communities from Kolumbo volcano to uncover new lineages of life (NeLLi) - 4SBTROV12_W25 metaG | ecosystem: Environmental > Aquatic > Marine > Volcanic | place: Kolumbo... | reverse complement strand
CCTCGCGCCTCGCGCCTCGCGCCTCGCGCCTCGCGCCTCGCGCCTCGCGCCTCGCGCCTCGCGCCTCGCGCCTCGCGCCTCGCGCCTCGCGCCTCGCGCCTCGCGCCTCGCGCCTCGCGCCTCAGAGGACGCCCTTGACCGTGGTGACCACGTTGTCGACGGTGAAGCCGAAGTACTTCGCCAGGTCCCCGGCAGGGGCCGACGCACCAAAGCCGTCGTGACCGACGTGGGCCTGGGCGTACTTCGACCAGCCGAAGGTCCGGCCGGCCTCGATCGAGACGCGGGGGGCAGTGCCCAGGACCTCGGCCTGGTAGGCGGCACCCTGGGCCTCGAACAGCGCCCAGCAGGGGAAGCTCACGACGCGTGCCGAGATGCCCTCGTCAGCGAGCGCCGCCCTGGCCCGCATCGCCAGCTCGACCTCGGAGCCCGAGGCCAGCAGCGTCACGTCGCTGCCGTCGACCAGGGTGTAGGCGCCCTTCGCGACGGCCTCGGCCGAGGTCTGCGCGAGGATGGGCAGGCCCTGACGGGTGAGCGAGAGCGCGACCGGGCCGTCGTCTCGCCCCAGGGCGGCAGCCCAGGCGCCGGCGGTCTCCTTGGCGTCGGCCGGACGGATGGTCCAGAGGCCGGGGATGAGGCGCATGGCCATCAGGTGCTCGACCGGCTGGTGGGTCGGGCCGTCCTCGCCCAGGTAGATGCTGTCGTGGGTGTAGACGTAGACCACGGGCTGGTTCATCAGCGAGGACAGGCGCACCGAGGGGCGCATGTAGTCGTGGAAGACCAGGAAGGTCGCGCAGTAGGGGCGGATGCCTCCGTGCAAGGCCATGCCGTTGCACATCGCGGCCATGGCGTGCTCGCGCACACCGAAGAAGAGGTTCCGGCCGCTGAAGTCGGAGCCGGAGAGGCCCGCCTCGCCCTTGAGCATCGAGCCGTTCGAGCCCGCCAGGTCGGCCGAGCCGCCGAGAAGCTGGGGAACACTCTGGGCGGCCGCGTTCAGCGCCGCGTGCGAGGCCTTGCGGGTGGCGAGCTTCTCGCCGACCGCGAACTCGGGCCAGTCGATGTCCTCGACGGCCGGGGAGGTGTGCCAGAGCTCCCAGTGCCCGCGCATGTCGGAGGCCTCGAGCCGCTGCTGCCAGGCCAGGCGCACGTCGCGGCGGACCTCGGCGAGGCCTCGGCAGTGGTCCAGGACGTCCGCGTCCACGACGAAGGTGCCCGGGTCCATGCCCAGCTTTTCCTTGGTCAGGGCGACCTCGTCGACGCCGAGCGGCGCTCCGTGGCTGGAGCTGGAGTTCTGCTTGTTCGGCGAGCCGTGGCCGATGTGGGTCTTGCAGCAGATGATCGAGGGCCGGGCGTCGGCCCGGGCGGCCTCGATGGCGGCGCCGACCGCGTCGTGGTCGTGGCCGTCGACGGTCTGGACGTGCCAGCCGTAGCTGGCGAAGCGCGCGGCGCGGTCTTCGGTGAAGGAGAGCTCGGTCGAGCCGTCGATCGTGATGCTGTTGTCGTCGTAGAGGTAGACCAGACGGCCCAGGCCCAGGGTTCCGGCCAGCGAGGCCGCCTCGGCAGCGACGCCCTCCATCAGGTCGCCGTCGCTGACGATGGCGTAGACGTGGTGGTCGCAGATCTCGGCGCCGAAGCGGGTGCGCAGGTAGCGCTCGGCCAAGGCCATGCCGACGCCCATCGCGAAGCCCTGTCCGAGCGGGCCGGTGGTGGTCTCGACGCCGGCGGTGTGGCCGTACTCCGGGTGCCCGGGGGTCTTGCTGTGGAGCTGGCGGAAGCTCTTGATCTCGTCGAGGCTGACCGCCTCTTCGCCCTTGGTGTCGCGGTAATCGAAGAGGTGGAGCAGGCTGTAGATCAGCATGCTGCCGTGACCTGCGGAGAGCACGAAGCGGTCGCGATCCGGCCAGGTGGGGTCCGAAGGATCGTGCTTGAGGTAGCGGGACCACAGCACGTATGCGGCGTCCGCCATGCCCATCGGCATGCCCGGATGGCCGCTCTTCGCCTTCTGGACTGCGTCCATCGACAGGCCCTTGATGGTGTTGACCGTCTTGCGCGAAATGTCCACGAGACCTCCTTTCGGGCGCGCGACCTATCTCGGATGCTGCGGAACGTCTTCGTCGTTGTTGTGTCGAATCCATCATGAACGCTCGGTCCCCTCGCCGCGTCCTGCACCTCGCCGGTCGCGCACCCTGGCTGAAGGGGCGCAACGCCGGCCAGTTCGTCGCTGCGGCGATCGGGATGCTGGTCGGCTGGGGGGCCTTGACCGCCTGGTCGGGGCAGCCCGCAGTGCTGCTCATCGTCGTGCTGCCCTTCGTGGTCTGGGCGATCGAACGAGCCCGCTTCGTGAGGCGCTGGTCCGCGTCGATCGGCCAGGCGTCGCCTGTGCTCCTGGCCTACGAACAGGGCGGCTACGAGACGGCGATACGCCTGACCGTCGAGGGCCTGGCCGAGGACCTCGTCGTCGCCGGACCGGACCACCTCCGCGTGCTCCTCCCGCACGCCGGCCTCGCCGACGACGTGGAGAGCCACTGGACCCACGACGCCCTGTGGCTGCGCCGACGCGAGGCCCGCGAGGCCCCTCTGCGACCCTTCTGCGCCAGTCACCAGGCCGCAGCTCCTGTACGAAGCCTGCGCGTGCGGGGAGGCGCCGTGGAGATCGACCTGCGCCACGACGCAGAGGTCCGACCCACGCTGTCGCGGGCGGTCGCGATCGCCGAGGCCCTCCGCGAGCCGCCGAGCCTGGCCGAGCTCCACGACCTGAGCCTGCCAGGCTGGCGCGAGGACCTCGAGGGGTGGTCCCGCGAGCCGGGCCTCAGCGTCCGCGTTCACCCCCACGCGGCCCACCTGCTCCGCGTCGAGCTCCGCCTCGAGGCGCCCCTGTTCGTGAGCGCGGCCCGACGCCCCGATGAAGTCCTGGACGCGCGCCCCACGAACAACGTCCTGGTCGACAACCTGCTCTCGATGGCCGGGCCGCCCTCGCTGGAGACCGACCTGGAGGACGAGGAGCTCGTCAGCGCCTTGCTCGAGGTGGTGCACGGTGGGCATGCGTGGCTCGGCCCGACCGGAGCGCGCTTGTCCCTGTTCGTGCCCGCCCACGGTGTGAAGAAGGAGTGGCCCGCACTCCAGCCTCGCATCGAGGCCCTCGCGGCACAGCTCGCGCGCCTCGCCCGCGCATGGTCCGGGCCGCGTTAGGTGCGGGGCCTTCGGAGACGACATGGCCCAGGAAAGCAGCATCAAGCCCCGCGCCGAGGACTACAGCGCGTGGTACCTCGACATCATTCGGGAGGCGCAGCTCGCCGACTACAGCCCCGTGAAGGGCTGCATGGTCCTGCGACCCCACGGCTTCGCGATCTGGGACGCGGTGAAGTGCGACCTCGACGCGCGCTTCAAGGCCACCGGCCACGTCAACGCCTACTTCCCCCTCTTCATCCCCCAGGAGTTCCTCTCCCGCGAGGCCCAGCACGTCGAGGGCTTCGCCAAGGAGTGCGCGGTGATCACCCACCACCGCCTGCGCTCCGTCACCGACGCCGACGGCAAGGTGCGCTGCGAGCCCGACCCCGCCGCGAAGCTCGAGGAGCCCCTGATCGTCCGCCCCACCAGCGAGACGATCATCTGGCACATGTACGGCCGCTGGATCGACAGCTGGCGGGACCTGCCTCTCTTGATCAACCAGTGGGCCAACGTCGTGCGCTGGGAGATGAAGACCCGCCCCTTCCTGCGCACCGCGGAGTTCCTCTGGCAGGAGGGCCACACCGCCCACGCCACCGAGGACGAGGCCGTCGCAGAAACCCTGCAGATGCTCCAGGTCTACGCGGACTTCGCCCACGAGACGCTGGCCATCCCCGTCGTCCCCGGCGTCAAGTCCGCCAGCGAGCGCTTCGCCGGCGCCGAGGACACCTACACCATCGAAGCGATGATGCAGAACACCTGGGCGCTCCAGGCCGGGACCTCGCACTTCCTCGGCCAGAACTTCGCCAAGGCCTTCGACGTCACCTTCCAGAACTCCGAGGGCGTGCGCGACCACGTGTGGGCCACCTCCTGGGGCGTGAGCACCCGCCTGGTCGGTGCGGTGATCATGGCCCACTCCGACGACGGTGGCCTGGTCCTGCCCCCCAAGGTCGCGCCCATCCAGGTCGTCATCATCCCCATCGCGCGCAAGGACAAGGACAAGGAGTCCGTCGCCGCCTTCTGCGCCGAGCTGAAGAGCACCCTTGCCGACGCCGGCGTCCGCGTCCACGTGGATGACCGGGACAAGATGAAGCCCGGCGCCAAGTACTACGAGTGGGAGCGCAAGGGCGTCTGCCTCCGCATGGAGGTCGGCCCCCGCGACGTCGCAAAGGGCGAGGCCTTCTGCAAGAAGCGCACGGGCGGCGACAAGTTCGGCATCCCCCTGGCGGGCTGCGCGGAGAAGGTGCAGGAGGTGCTGCGCCTCATCCAGCACGACATGCTCTCCAAGGCCGAGCAGTTCCGCGAGGAGAACACCCACGCGGTGGACAGCTACGACGCCTTCAAGAGCTCGCTGAAGGAGAAGGGCGGCTGGTACCTCGTGCCCTGGCACGACGACGCCGACGCCGAGGCCCGCATCAAGACCGAGACCAAGGCCACGATCCGCTGCTTCCCTCTGGGCCAACAGGACATCGAGGGCAAGAGCTGCTTCTACAGCGGCAAGCCCGCGACCCACATCGCGATCTTCGCCCGCGCCTACTGACACGGAGAGGAGGGGGGACATCGAACTGCTCCGGTCCGTCCCTGTCGCCTGTCGCCCGAAGCCTGTAGCCTCCCGGGATGGCGCACATCGACGTCCGAGACCTGGGGCGCGTCCGCGAGATCGCGGGAGTGCTCGCGCGTCATGGCTTCGGCGGCTTCCTGTCGACCGCGGGATGGGAGGAGTACACCGACGTCGAGGTCGGCGAGACCACCGAGCCCTGGGCGATCCGGATCCGGGACGTGCTGGTCGAGCTGGGCCCGACCTTCGTCAAGCTCGGCCAGGTGCTCTCGGTGCGGCCGGACATGGTGCCGCAGGCGCTGATCCAGGAGCTGCAGAAGCTCCAGGACGAGGTGCCGCCCGTGTCCTGGGACGAGGCCTCCGAGGTCCTGGTCGATGAGCTGGGCTGCCCCGCGGACACCGTCTTCGAGAGCATCGAGCACGAGGCCGTCGCCAGCGCTTCCATCGCCCAGGTCCACCTCGCGACGCTGCGGGATGGCGGCCACGTAGCCGTCAAGATCCAACGCCCCGGAATCCAGGCGACGATCCGCTCGGACCTGCACATCCTGCACACCATGGCGACGCTGATCGAGGGCCGCGTCGCGCTCCCGGGCGTCTACACGCCTGTGGCCATCGTGCAGGAGCTAGAGCGGGCCATCCTGCAGGAGCTCGACTTCCTGCAAGAGGGCCGGAACGCCGCCCGCTTCCGCGAGTGCTTCGAGGAGGACCCCTGGATCGTCGTCCCGGCGATCCACGGGCGCTGGACGAGCTCCCGGGTGCTCGTGATGGAGCGCATCGTGGGCACGCCCCTGTCTGCGGTCGAGGACAGCGACGGACGCCTGCGGCCCACCCTGCATCGCCTGGTCGACTCGACCGTCGCCCAGATCTTCGACCACGGCTTCTTCCACGCGGACCCTCACCCGGGCAACCTGCTGCTGACCGAGGACGGCAAGCTGGCCTTCCTCGACTTCGGCCTGTGCGGCTCGCTCACCGCCGAGATGCGGCACGTGCTCGTGACCTGCATCGTGTCGCTGGTGTTCCAGGACGCCGAGACGCTCAGCCTCTGCATCTACCACGCAGGCGGGATCGACGGCCGCGTCGATCTCAAGCAGTTCCGAGGCGAGATCGAGCGCCTCATGCAGAAGTACCACGGGGCCTCGCTGGCGGACCTGTCCACGCAGGCGAGCCTGGTCGAGTTCGTCCAGGTGGCCTCGAAGTACCAGATCAAGCTGGTGCCCGAGTACGCGCTCCTGGCCCGAGCCAGCAGCATCGTCGACGGCATCTTGAGGCAGCGCGCGCCCGACTCCGATCCCGTCGAGCTGATCCGCCCGCACGCGCGAAGGATGATGGCGGAGCGCCTGGACCCCGAGCGCGTCAGCGCTGACTTGATGCGCATCGTGATCGGGGCACAGGGAGGCTTCAAGCAGCTCCCGACGCAGCTCAACCAGCTGCTGTTGGACCTGGAGCGGGGGCAGCTGCGCATCGTCACCGCGGATCCGGACGCGCCGGCGCTCCGGACCGAGATCCGCCTCGCCGCGCTGCGCCTCTCCCTGGCGCTCTGCGCGATGGCGCTCTTGATCAGCGGCACGCTGCTGTTGACCACCTGGACCCCCGAGCCCGGGGGCGTGCCGGTCCTGTTCATCCTCGGCTGGCTGGTCCTCGTCGTGGCCGTCGCGATGTGGGCCGGCCTGGTGACGGTCACGCTCTTCGGGGATCAGCTTCGGCCGGAGTGGTGGAGGCGCAAAGCCAGCGCTGTCCTGCGCTTCTTCATGGGGTGACTGTGCTACCTTCGGGCCGTTGAAAGCTCGCTCGGTACCCGCCCGAGGACCGTCTGGAGTAGCAGGTTTGGCTGACGATTCGAGGCTGACATTCGCGCGCGGGGACGTTGTCTCGCGCAAGTACGAAATCGAGAACCACCTCGGCGACGGTGTGTTCGGCAAGACCTACCTCGCGCGGCACATCGCCAGCGGGAAGCACGTCGCGCTCAAGTTCGTCCAACCCCACCTGATGGAAAGCGACGGCGCGGCCGAGCGACTGAAGAAGTCCTTCGCCGCGGCCAAGCGCATCCGCCACGCGGGCCTCGTCCGCTACGGCGAGATCAACGAACACAACGGCCTCACCTACCTGGTGCAGGAGTACTTCAAGTCCCAGTCGCTGCGGCAGGTGATGGACGAGATGCTCGGCAGCGAGCAGGCCTTCACGCTCCAGGACGCTTGCCAGATCGTCATCAAGGTCCTCGAGAGCCTGCAGATCGGCCACGACGAGGGCCTCTTCCACCGCAACGTGAAGCCCGAGAACATCCTGGTCCACACCCAGCGCTCGGGCCCCGGCGGCTCCAAGGTGGTCCGCACCATCAAGCTGACCGACCTGGGCATCGTCGACATGTTCGACCCCGAGGCCATCGGCGATCGCTACAGCTCGCACATGGACTCGCCCTACCTGGCGCCGGAGCTCTCCGGCTTCGGGAGCGAGGGCACCCCCCAGGCCGACATCTACTCGGTCGGCGTAGTGCTCTACGAGCTGCTCTGTGGGCAGGTCCCGCGCGGCACCTTCCTGTCCCCGACCCAGGTCCGCGAGGACCTCCCCGAGCACGTCGATCACCTCGTCGAGCTCGGCCTGTCCCCCGACCAGGGCGACCGCTACCCCAGCGCCAAGGACATGGTCTTCGACATCCAGCGCAGCTTCAACCTGGAGATGCAGCAGGGCGGCCCGAAGAAGACCTCGCTCAAGAACATCCTCATCGGCATCGGCGTCGGGACCGCGGCCGTGGTCCTGGCCGGCCTCTACCTCGGCTCGCGCGACCCGGTCGATCACAACGTCGACAAGGCCGAGCAGGACGAGCTCGTGCGCAAGCAGGTGCTCCAGGACAACCCGCTCCCCAGCGACGCCATCGTCCAGACGATGATCAAGGCCCAGCCCGACATGGTCTGGATCCCGGGCGGCAGCTTCGTCCAAGGCCGCCTGTCCAGCGAGGACGGGACAATGGCCTCGCCCAGCGAGCCCTTGCGCAAGGTCGTCCAGGTCGAGGACTTCTACATCGACCGCTACGAGTTCCCGAACCGCCCGGACCAGCTCCCCGTCGGCCAGGTCTCCTACAAGGACGCCACCGAGGCCTGCGAGAAGGTCGGCAAGCGCCTGTGCACGGCGCTGGAGTGGGAGAAGGCCTGCAAGGGGCCCGGCAACTACATCTACACCTACGGCGACACCTGGGACGGCTCCATGTGTGGCGGCGCGATGGACGAGCCCTACAAGCTCGGCAGCCGCGAGGACTGCGTCAGCGGCTATGGCGTCTTCGACATGAGCGGCGGCTTCCGCGAGTGGACCGAGACCTCTCCCTCGGGCCGCGACCAGCGAAAGATCGTCAAGGGCGGTCAGCGCGGCAACCCCGAGCGCGGCGCTCGCTGCGCCTTCAGCGTCGACGAGGACGCCGACTACGCCGAGAGCACCCTCACCTTCCGCTGCTGCCTCGGGATCGACGAGTCCGGGACGGTGCCTGCGGAGCCCGACGAAGCACCCGCCGAGGAGCCCCCCGCGCCGGAGTGATCAGCCTCGGCGTTCCCGCCAGAGGCCGGACGCCGTATCGAGCTCGTCGCGCACGTGGCGGTAGACGTCTGGCGCGTGACAGAGCTCCGTGTGCCCCAAGCCGTCGACCTCGATGTTCTTCATCGAGATCTCCCCGGTCCTCGGCCGGAGCACGCTGCTCCAGTGCGGGCAGACGAGGTCCGCGCGCGAGTAGATGCTGGTGAGCGGGATGTGGCTCGGGAAGGTGTCCTGGGCGAGGTCGGAGAGGAACTTGCTTCGCGGGAGCATCTCCCAGGGCGACTTCGACAACAGGCCGCCACCGAAGAGCGCGACCCCCAAGAGCGCCGTCGGCGTCCCATGGTGGGGTGAGCCCAGAGTCGTCAGGCTTCGAACCCGGCGGTCGCCGCCGTGGTTCTGCACGTAGTGCCGAGCCACGATGCCGCCCTTGCTGTGCCCGACGACGTGAAAGCCGTCCAGGCCATAGCGCTCGCAGATGCCCTCGACCTTGTCGGCGACCCGCCGGCCGAGGGTGTCGATCGACTGGGTGTTGAACCGGTAGAACAGGCCACCCAGGTCGAAGCTGAACACGCCGTAGCCGTCGTAGCGGAGGCGGTCCTCCATCACCTGCCAGACGGCCCGCGTCTGCATGAAGCCGTGGAGCAGCAGCACCGTCTGCTCCTTCTGGCCGAGGTCTCCTCGCCGGACGATGTCGTTGCCCTTCACGTAGACACGACGCACGCTCCCGAGCTGTCCACGCACGTAGCGGTAGATGCGCGTCACGGTGCCGGGGCGGTCCGCCATGGGCGGGCTCTAACCCCGGTGATAGCTTTCGGTGCCTGGAGGAACCGATGTCACTCGTCCTTTTCCTTGCCTGTACGAAGACCACCGGCGAAGACAGCGGAGCGCCGCCCCTCGGCGGCGACGGCGACTCGGTGGCCGAGTGCAACGGCTCCGACCCGGTGTTGAACAGCGTCAACCTCGAGAACGGCGGTGTCCAGGACTTCGAGGGCACGCCCTACCCGACCATCCTGGTGTGGGCGGACACCGAGGACGCCGACGGCAACCTCGACGTGGTGACCATGGAGATCTGGTGGGACGAGAGCCCGGACGGGAGCGTGGACACCAGCGGCATCCCCTCGGGCGAGAAGACCTGGACCCCGCGCGAGGACAGCGCCCCCTGCCAGGAGACGGCCGAGACCCTTGGGCTCTACCTCCAGGTCGGCGGCTCGATCCCCTACAACACCGAGATGGACTTCGCCGTGCGGATCACCGACTCCGAGGGCGAGGTCAGCAACGATGGCGTGGCAACCGGCTACTCGCCGACCGAGACGGGGGACGACGGCGGCGCCAGGTAGTTAGGGGCGCGTCATGAGCGACGCGTACAAGAAGGCCGGGGTCGACATCGACGCCGGCGAGGCCGTGGTCGATGGCATCCGCGCGGCGGTCAAGAGCACCCGGCGGCCCGAGGTCCTGGGTGGCCTCGGCGGCTTCGGCGGGCTCTTCGCGCTCGGCAAGTACAGCGACCCAGTCCTGGTGAGCGGCACCGACGGGGTGGGCACCAAGCTCCTCGTGGCCCAGCGCCTCGACAAGCACGAGAGCATCGGCATCGACCTGGTCGCGATGTGCGTCAACGACATCGCCGTGGTCGGCGCGGAGCCGCTGTTCTTCCTGGACTACTTCGCGACCGGCAAGCTGACGCCCGAGGTCGCCGTCCAGGTCGTGCGCGGGATCGCCGAGGGCTGCCGCCAGGCCGGCTGCGCGCTCATCGGCGGAGAGACCGCGGAGATGCCGGGCATGTACGGGCCGGGCCACTACGATCTCGCCGGCTTCTCCGTGGGGGTCGTGGAGCGCGACCAGATCGTGGACGGCTCGCAGATCCACATCGGCGACGTGCTCGTCGGGCTGCCCTCGTCGGGCCTGCACAGCAACGGCTTCTCGCTGGTGCGGAGCATCGTCGACGACCTCGACTGGAGCGCCGAGTTCGGCCTCGAGGCGCCGCTCGGCGAGGTGCTCCTGACGCCGACGCGGATCTACGTGAAGGAGGTCCTGGCCAACAAGGCGGCCAAGGGCTTCGTGCACATCACCGGCGGGGGCTTCTACGAGAACCTGCCCAGGGTCCTCCCGGCCGGGCTGGGCTGCGTCATCGAGAAGGGCTCTTGGGCGGTCCCGCCGATCTTCGAGCTGCTGGCTCGCGAGGGGGACCTCTCGGAGCGCGATCTGTACCGGACCTTCAACATGGGCATCGGCATGGTCGCGATCATGCGACCCGAAGACGCCGTCGGCACCGTCATCGGAAGGGTCGTCGAGGGCGAGGGCGTCGAGCTCCGATGATCGGTGTGTTGCTCAGCGGGAGCGGCACGAACCTGCAGGCCCTGATCGACGCCGGGCTCGAGCTCTCCGTGGTGATCTCGAACCGGCCCAAGGCCTACGGGCTGGAGCGCGCGCGAGCAGCCGGAGTCCCCGCAGTTCACATCGGCCACCGCAAGTTCGCCAGCCGCGAGCTCTTCGAAGAGGCCCTGACCGCCACACTTCGCGAGCACGGCGTCGAGTGGGTGGCCTGCGCCGGCTTCATGCGCATCCTGACGCCGAGCTTCCTGAACGCCTGGTCGCAGCGCGTGCTGAACATCCATCCGGCGCTGCTCCCGGCCTTCCCTGGCGTCGATGGCCAGGGCCAGGCCCACGCCTACGGGGTCCGGATCGCCGGTGCCACCGTCCACTTCGTCGATGCCGGCACCGACACCGGGCCGATCGTCGCCCAGGCGGCCGTCCCGGTGCTGCCCGAGGACGACCGGGAGGCGCTGCAGCAGCGCATCCTCGCCAAAGAGCACCGGCTCTACCCCATGTGCCTGCGCATGGCCGTCGAGGGCCGCCTTCGCATCGACGGCCGCCGCGTCGAGGTCGACCTCCGCGACGGGGAGTCCCTGCTGCTCTGACAGGCGACAGGCGACAGGCGACAGGCGAGAGGGCCAGGGGCGACAGGTCTGTCGCCTGAGGCCTGAAGCCTGTAGCCTTCCACAATGTGGCTGCTCGCCTGCTTCACGAAAGCCGCCGACGAGGTCGAGCCGGTCGTCGAGATCGCCCCGCCGCCGCCGCGCGAAGTCCGAGGAGCCGAGCTGCTCCACGACGTCGAGGCCTTCGTCGAGGCCGTCGGTCCGCTCGAGGCGCTCCCCCACTACGCCCTGGACCTGTCGATCTCGGACGTGGAGAACCGCTACGAGGGCCGCGGAACCATCACCTGGACGAACACGACCGGCGCTCCGGTCAAGACGCTGCCGCTGCTGCTCCATCCGAACGCCCCGAAGGAGCTGGGCGCGGCGACGACCGCCAGCCTGGAGCTGCGCTCGGCCACCTCTGCAGGTGCGACCCTTCGATCGGTCAGGCCGACCCTCGCAGAGCTGGACTTCGAGACGCCCATCGGGCCGGGCGAGGTGGTGACGATCGAGGTCGAGTTCGGCGGCACGCTGAAGCTGCTGCGACCGGAGTCGAACGACATCTGGGCCCAGGCCTCGGCCGGCATGGCCCAGGGCCCGATCGAGGCCGCCGACTACGGCCTGCTCGGCCAGGGCGACGGCTTGCTCACCGCAGCCAGCGCGTTTCCGACCGTCGCCCCCTGGACCGACGGCTTCCAGACCGCACCACCCAGCGGGATCGGCGATCTCGCGTGGAATCACCCCGTGGCCTTCGAGGTCCGGGTCGTCACGCCAAAGGACCTGGAGGTGGTCACCAACCTCGTCGACACGAGGCGGTTCGAAGGCGAGGTGCGCATCGTCGAGGGCGTCGGCGTCGGCGTCCGCGACCTCGTCGTGCTGGCGTCCAGGGACTTCGTGGTCCACGAGAGGACCGTCGGCGAGACCGCGGTGAGGTCCTGGGGCCTGAGGCAGGACGAGCCGGCGGTCCGCGCCGCCCTCGACGACACGGTGCTCTCCCTGGAGGTGCTGGAGAAGGAGCTCGTCCCCTACCCCTTCACCGAGCTCGATGTCGTCGAGGCGACGCTGACGGGTGGGGCCGGAGGGGTCGAGTTCTCGGCACTGATCCTGGTCGCAGGATTCCTCTACCGGGACCCCTCGACCAGCCAGGATCCGACCTACCAGATGCTCCAGCAGATGGGCGGCCTGGGCCTCGGGACCGGGGTGCCGGACATGGCGACGGTGGTCCACGACCAGCGGCGCTTCGTCGTCGCACACGAGGTCGCCCACCAGTGGTTCCCCGGCCTGGTGGGGAGCGACGCGCACAGCCAGCCGGCCCTCGACGAGCCCCTCGCGCAGTACCTCGCCGGGCGGGTGCTCGGCGAGGACCTCCGAGACCGCTCCGTGAAGGCGAACTTCGCCCTCTACCGCCTGATGGATGGCAAGGACGGCGCGGCGGCCCGACCCACCTCGAGCTTCGGCTCGACCTTGGAGTACGCGGCGCTGGTCTATGGCAAGGCGCCCTACCTCTACGTCGACCTCGAGGACGAGGGCCTCGACCTCGCCGCCGCGACCCGCGAGCACGCCTGGAAGACGACCACCACCGACGCCTGGCTCGCGACCCTCGCTGAGAACGGGGCCCCGGCGGCCGAGACGAAGGGCCGTCGATGGTGGAAGGAGGCCTGGGGCGACGAGGACTTCGGCCTCGATCAGGAGGGCTACGTCGCGCTCTCCCTGCTCCTGGGCGAGGAGATGGCCGAGGGGCTCATCGAGGGCATGAAGTTCCTTGGCATGGGGCCCAAGGACCTCTTCGCAATGCTGGGCTCCGGTGCGGTGCCGATCGCACCACCGACCGCGCCGGGTGAGCAGCCGACCCCGGAGGAGATGATGGAGCTGCTGGACGCGCTCAAGTGACCGAGCCGCTGATCTTCGGGGCCTGGGCCATCGGTGGGTGGTTCTGGGGGGACTGCGACCTCGACGCGTCGCGCGCGGCGCTCCGGGCCTGGGTCGACGCCGGACTGAGCTGGGTCGACACGGCGCCGATCTACGGCTTCGGCGTCTCCGAAGAGGTGGTCGGGGAGCTCCGGGACCACCTGAAGATCGCGACGAAGTGCGGGCTCGTCTGGCAAGACGCCGCCCCTCGACGGGGGCGGGAGCCGCGGGTGCGCAAGGATCTCTCCCCGGCCTCGGTGAAGGCGGAGTGCGAGGCCAGCCTGCGGCGGCTCGGGGTGGAGCGCATCGACCTCTACCAGTGCCACTGGCCCGACCCGGACACCCCGGTCGAGGACACGATGGGCGCGCTGCTGGAGCTGAAGGAGCAAGGAAAGATCGACGCGATCGGCGTGTCGAACTTCGACGTCGAGCTGCTGGAGCGCGCCTGCGCGGTGGCGCCGATCTTCTCCAACCAGCCGCGCTACTCCGCCCTCGACCGAGGCATCGAAGCCGATGTGCTCCCCTGGTGCCGTGAGCATGGCCTGGCGACGCTGGCCTACTCGCCGCTAGAGCAGGGGCTCCTCACCGGCGCGGTCAGCGCCGACCGGGTCTTCCCCAAGGGGGACACGCGCCGAAGGCTGCCCCGCTTCTCGGTCGAGAATCGACGCCGCGTCGCAGCAGCCCTGGACCGGATCGGCGGGCTCCGACCGCAGGCCACCCTCGCGCAGCTCGTGCTGGCGTGGACGGCCGCCCAGCCGGGAGTGTGCGCGATCGTCGGCGCACGCAGCGCCGCCCAGGCGGCCGAGAACGCAGGGGCCACGCGCCTTTTGTTGGAGCCGGAGGAGCTGGGCGTGATCGACCGGATCCTGCGCTCGGTCGAGCTGGTGATCTGAGGGCCTGCAAAGGGCGCGACAAGCGTGTTGCGAGCAGGCTCTTCGCGCCATAGAGGGGCGGCCTCTGGGAGGCCCCCCCGCATGGCAAGCACGAGGCGACTGGCCTGGGCTTTTGCCGCGCTGACGACGGTGACCTACGTCCTCGTCGTCTTCGGCGCCGTCGTGCGTCTGAAGGGAGCCGGGTTGTCCTGCCCGGACTGGCCGCTCTGCTACGGCGAGCTCGTCCCGAGCATGTCCTTCGGCGTCGTCTTCGAGGTCGGCCATCGCTATCTCGCCAGCGCCGTCAGCCTCGGCCTGGTCGGTCTCACCATCTGGACCTGCTTCCTCCCGAAGGCGCGCAAGCTCCTGGGCCGGTGGCTCATCGCCGCGTTCGGGATCCTGGGCGTCCAGATCGTGTTGGGGGGTCTCACGGTCCTGCAACTCCTCGCCAGCTGGACGGTCACGAGCCACCTCCTGTGCGGCAACGCCTTCGCTCTGATCCTGGCGCTCATCACGGCCCGCCTGTTCGCCATGGACCGCGCCCCGGCGCTGGGCACCCTCCCGGCGGCGGCCCGCATCCTCGTGCCCCTGTCTGCAGTCCTCCTCGTGGTCCAGATGAGCCTGGGTGGGCTGGTCGCCGCGACCTTCGCCGGCCAGGCCTGCGTCGAGTGGCCCGCCTGCGTGGGCTCGGACTGGTTCCCGACGCTGAGCGGCCCGGTCGGCCTGCACATCTTCCACCGCCTGACCGCCTACGCCCTGGCCTTCGCGGTGTGGGCGCTGGCCGCCGTCTGCTGGAAGAGCCCGGTCCTCGGACGGATCACCAAGGTCGCTGCGGTCCTGGTCTTCGTCCAGGTCGCCCTCGGCGTCTCCAATGTCCTGCTCCACCTGCCCTCCGAGGTCAGCGCCGCCCACTCCCTGGGCGCCGCGCTCCTGTGCCTCGTCATCGGGCTGATCGTCGACCGCTCCTTTCGGCCCCTCGCGGTCGACTCCGCGCCCCTCGAGTTGAAGGACGCCGCATGAACATGGCCCACCCCGCCGCTGTCGAGAAACGAAGCGTCGCCGAGGTCCTGAGCCTCTACTGGCAGATGACCCGCCCGCGGGTCCTGGCGCTGGTCCTGTTCACCGGGCTCCCGGTCTTCGCGATGCACCAGCATGGGCTGCCGTCGCTCGCGGTGACGCTGCACGTGCTCTTCGGGACCGCGCTGGCCGGCGCCGCCTGCTCCGTTCTGAACGCCTACGTCGAGCGGGACACCGACGCCCGCATGGCGCGGACCCAGCAGCGGCCACTGCCGGTGGCCTCCATCGCCCCGGACCACGCGCTCGGCTACGGCGTCTTCCTGTCGGTCGCCTCGACGATCTCGCTCTACCTGAGCGGCGGATGGGTCGCCGCGGCCGTCGGCCTGGGCAGCATCCTCTTCTACGTCTTCGTCTACACGATGTGGCTGAAGCCGCGCACGCCCCAGAACATCGTCATCGGCGGCGCCGCCGGTGCGACGACCCCCCTCATCGCGGACGCCGCGCTGACCGGTGGCATCGGATGGGGGAGCTTGATGCTCTTCGCCATCATCTTCTTCTGGACCCCGCCCCACTTCTGGGCCATCGCGCTGTTCCGCAAGGACGACTACGCCGCCGCGGGCATCCCGATGATGCCGAACGTGGTCGGTGACCAGCCGACGCGCTGGCGCATGCTCGCCTACACGCTCCTGCTCATCCCCGTCTCGCTGGCCCCGGTCGCCATCGACTACATGGGCTGGATCTACGGCGCCGCGGCGGTGCTGCTGGGCCTGTGGTTCGCCTGGCGGAACGTCGGCGTGCTGCGGGCCCAGGACGTCCGGGTCGACCGGAAGTTCTTCATGGCCTCCAACCTCTACCTGATGGCCCTGTTCGGCGCGATGATCATCGACGTCGCGGTGCTCTGAAGCGGTTAGACCGCACCCCCCTGAGGACCCTGTTTTGAGCGAGCCTGTGACCCCCACCGAAAGCTCCCCGGACGACCTCGCGAAGATCGGCTTCGAACCGGACGACGTGCCGGTCGCCGGCCTCTTCAAGATGGCTGCGGCCCTGACCGTCACCATCGTGATCGCCGTCGTCGGGACCTACTACTACTTCGACTACACGGTCGCGAACGAGCTCGCCGAGAAGGGCTACTCGACCACGGACTTCGTGCCGGCGGACGAACACCTCCGTTGAGCTTCCTCCTCGCCACCGCGCTGGCCCAGACCCCCGACGAGATCGTCCCGGACGAGTTCGACGGGGTCGGGGTCGAAGAGCGCCTCGGCGAGAGCGTCGACCCGACCCTGAGCTTCCTGGACCAGGACGGCAACGCCGTCGCCCTCGACGCCTACCTCGACGGCGAGACCCCGGTCCTGCTGACCCTGAACTACTACCGCTGCGAGACCCTCTGCAGCCTGCAGCTGAACGCGCTGCTCGCCGGGCTCCAGGACCTCGACTGGTCCGCGGGCGAGCAGTTCCGCGTCGTGACGGTGAGCATCGACCCTCGTGAGGGGCCCGAGGTCGCCTCGGGCAAGCGCGCCAACTACGTCGCGGAGTACGACCGCGGGGACGACGTCCAGTGGGACTTCCTCACGGGCGAGCCGGAGCAGATCAAGGCCCTCGCGGACCAGGTCGGCGTAGGCTTCGAATACGACCCGGCCACCGACCAGTTCGCGCACCCGGCCGTGCTCACCTTCCTGAGTGGAGACGGCACCGTCTCCCGCTACCTGTACGGCGTGAGCTACCCCGCTCGCGACCTGCGCTTCGCCTTCATCGAGGCCAGCGAAGGCCGCGTCGGCAGTCCCGTCGACAAGATCATCCTCTCCTGCTTCCGCTACGACGGCACCGAAGGCGAGTACGCACCCGCCGCCCTCGGTGTGATGCGCATCGCCGGCGCGTTGTCCCTGTTCGGCCTCGGAAGCCTGACCCTGCTGATGTTCCGCCGGGAAAAGACCTGGCTATCTCGGAGCACCCGATGAGTCTGCTGCTCGCGCTCACCACCGCCGCCTGGGCGGGGAAAGGCGCAACCTTCTGGATGCCGCCCCAGGCTTCGACCCTGGCCCCCGACATCGACTACGTCTTCTACTTCATCTACTGGGTGAACGTGGCCTTCTTCGTCGTGCTGATCGGCGCGACGGCGCTGTTCACAATCCAGTACCGGCAGAAGGCGCTCGGTGAGCGGACCCACCCGACCAAGGGCTCGCACAGCCTGGAGTTCTTCTGGGCGGTCATCCCGACCATCCTGTCGGTGGCCATGTTCGTCATGGGCTTCAAGGTCTACATCGACAGCTCGGTGCCGCCGGCCGACTCCATGGACGTCCGCGTCGTGGGTCAGAAGTGGTCCTGGACCTTCGAGTACCCCGAGGCGGGCATCGAGACGACCAAGCTCATCGTGCCCGCCGGCCGCAACGTCCGCCTGACGATGAACAGCCGGGACGTGCTGCACTCCTTCTTCGTGCCCGACTTCCGGATCAAGAAGGACGTCCTCCCCGGCCGCTACACGGTGCTCTGGTTCAACGCGCCCGAGCCGGGCACGCACCACGTCTACTGCACCGAGTTCTGCGGCGACGGACACTCGGTGATGGCGAACGAGGTCGAGGTCATCGAGCCCGAGGCCTTCGACGCCTGGGTCGCAGGCGAGCAGAACAAGGGGCCGCTCACCGGCGCGGCCCTGGGCGAGGACCTCTTCTCGAAGAAGGCCTGCAACAGCTGCCACCACATCGACGGCACCAAGCTCATCGGTCCGCCGCTGAACGGCATCTACGGCAAGGAGGAGCTCCTGGAGGGAGGCGGCACCGTCCTGGTCGACGACAACTACATCCGGGAGTCGCTCTTCTCCCCCGCGGCCAAGATCGTGGCCGGCTACCCGCCGGTCATGACGCCCTTCCAGGGCCAGCTGACGGATGAAGAGACGACCGCCCTCATCGACTACATCAAGGGCCTGGAGTAGCCATGTCCACCGCTGCACCTACGCAGGAACACGCCGAACACGGCGGCGACACCAACTACCTGAACGCCACGAAGGGCGTGATGGCGTGGCTCACCACGGTCGATCACAAGCGGATCGGCGTGATGTACCTCGTGGCCATCTTGAGCTTCTTCCTCATCGGAGGGCTCCTGGCCCTGGCGGTGCGGACCGAGCTCTACACGCCCGAAGGCGACATCTTCAGCGCCGGGACCTACAACCGCCTGTTCACGCTGCACGGCGCGGTCATGGTCTTCCTGGTCCTCGTCCCGGCCATCCCGGCCAGCATCGGCAACTTCGTGATGCCGCTGCAGATCGGGGCCAAGGACGTCGCCTTCCCCAAGCTGAACCTCGCGTCGTACTACATCTACCTCTTCGGCGCCGTGTTCATGACCTACACGCTGGTCGCCGGCGGCGTGGACACGGGCTGGACCTTCTATACGCCCTACTCCAGCGGTCACTCCGACGGCTCGGTCATCAGCGCGATCTCGGGGGCCTTCATCCTCGGGTTCAGCTCGATCCTCACGGGCCTGAACTTCCTGGTGACCATCCACAAGATGCGTGCTCCGGGCATGACCTGGCGCAAGATGCCGCTCTTCGTGTGGGCCATCTACGCGACCAGCCTCATCCAGGTGCTCGCGACGCCGGTCATCGCCATCACGCTCTTCCTGCTCATCATCGAGCGGGCCGTCGGCATCGGCATCTTCGACCCGGCGCTCGGTGGCGACCCGGTGCTCTTCCAGCACTTCTTCTGGTTCTACAGCCACCCGGTCGTCTACGTGATGGTGCTGCCCGCTTTCGGCGTCATCTCCGAGACCATCACGGTCCACAGCCGCAAGCACATCTTCGGGTACATGGCCATCGCCGGATCGTCGGTCGCCATCGCCGGCATCGGCTTCCTCGTCTGGGGTCACCACCTCTTCATGAGCGGCCAGTCCGAGCTCTCCGGAGCCATCTTCAGCTTCATCACCTTCGGCGTCGCCATCCCGACCGCCATCAAGGTGTGCAGCTGGATCGCGACCTTGTGGAAGGGCTCGATTCGCTACAACACGACGATGTTCTACACCCTCGGGTTCATCTGGATCTTCGTCATCGGCGGCCTGACGGGGCTCTTCCTGTCAACGCTGGCGACCGACGTCCACCTGCACGACACCTACTTCGTCGTGGCCCACTTCCACTACGTGATGATGGGCGGGGTGCTCTTCGCGCTCATCTGCGCCATCCACCACTGGTGGCACAAGATCACCGGCGTGATGTTCGACGAGATGATGGGCAAGGTCACCTTCGTCGTCGTCTTCATCGGCTACAACCTGACCTTCTTCCCGCAGTTCGTCGCGGGTTCGCAGGGCATGCCTCGCCGCTACCACCAGTACCTGGAGGAGTTCGCGATCTACATGCAGCTGTCGACCATCGGCAGCTACCTGTTCGCGCTCGGCCTGTTCATGATGCTGGGCTACCTCATCCGGAGCATCGTCAAGGGTCAGAAGGCTCCTCAGAACCCCTGGGGCGGCGTGAGCCTCGAGTTCGAGACGGCGACCCCGCCCGACGAACACAACTTCCACGAGCAGCCCGTCTGCCGGAAGGGCCCCTACGACTTCGACGAGATCGACCCGAGCATGGCCTGAGGCCGGCCCTCAGACCCAGCTGGAGACACACAGAATGTCATCGCAATCGGCAGAAGAACACAGCCCCTACCTCGCTCATCACTTCCACACGAAGGATCAGCAGGACGCCGCGATCAAGTTCGGCATGTGGCTGTTCCTGGTCCAGGAGCTCCTCTTCTTCGGAGGGCTGTTCATGGCGTACATCGCCATGCGCTACCTCTACCCGGACACCTTTCATGACGCCTACCTCTACCTGAGCATCCCGATGGGGGCGACGAACACCGTCGTGCTCCTGTTCTCGTCGCTCACCATGGCGCTCGCGGTCCGCTCGGCCCAGGTCAACGATACGACGGGCCTCGTCCGGTACACGGCCATCACCATCGCTTGCGCGTGCATCTTCCTGGTGGTGAAGTACTTCGAGTACAGCCACAAGATCCACGTCGGGCTGCTCCCGGGCGACTTCTACTTCTTCAAGGAGCTGACGCCGGTCGAGGCGGTGCACGACGCACCGCAGCTCTTCTTCAGCATCTACTTCGTGATGACGGGGACCCACGGTCTGCACGTCCTGATCGGAATCGGCGTGCTCCTCTGGATCCTGATTCGGGCGAAGCGGGGTGACTTCAACTCCGACAACTACGCCCCGGTCGAGAACGTGGGCCTCTACTGGCACCTCGTCGACCTCATCTGGATCTTCCTGTTCCCCCTCCTCTACCTGGTGAAGTAGCGATGTCCGTTCAGGAACATCACGTCCACGTCTCGCCGGTCTCGACCTACCTCAAGGTCTTCGGCGCGCTGATCGTGCTCACTCTCCTCACCGTCGCCGTCAGCTACGCCGGCCTGCCCCCGACGCTCTCGATCCTCGTCGCGATGGTCGTCGCGGCGACGAAGGCCTCGATCGTCGGCGCGTGGTTCATGCACCTCAAGTACGACACGAAGTTCAACCTCCTGGCGTTTTTGAGCGCCGTCTGGTTCGCCTCGATGTTCTTCACGTTCACGACCTTCGACCTCGGCTCCCGAGGCGCGATCCTGGAGGTCCAGGACAACTTCACCTTCAAGATGGACGAGGCCCAGGCCGCGATGCCCGTGGAGCCCGTCCCGGCCGCCGAAGAGGCGCCGGCTGTCGAAGAGGCCGCCACCGAGGCCCCCGAGGGCGGAGACGCGGTCGCGGACGCCGGGGGAGGCGAGGACGAGGCCGCGACGGAAGAGGCCGCTGCGAGCGACTTCGACGCCGCCGGTGCCTACGTGGTCTGCGCCGCCTGCCACGGCGACGCGGGAGACGGCAAGGGCCCGGCGGGTGCAGCCTTGCAGCCCCCGCCCCGCGACTTCACCAACGCCGCCTGGTGGGACGGGACGACCGACGAGCACGTCGCTAAGGTCATCAAGGAAGGGGGCGCTGCAAATGGCCTGTCCCCCCTGATGGCGGCCTACGGCGGCATGTACGACGACGCGCAGATCGCGGCGATCGTCGAGCACCTCAAGACCTTCAAGAAGTAGCGATGACCGAGCCCGCGCCTACCTGTGCGTGCGGGCATGGCCTCGACCACGTGATGGTCAGCCAGGAGCCGGACTACACGGCCTGGCAGACCTTCTGCGTCTTCTTCATGGGCATCACGGCGACGCCCCGCCGCATCCAGTACCGGTGTCGGGTGTGCCGCGAGGTCTTTCACGAGACGACGGACCCGGAGGTCCTGAAGGGCTTCCGTTGAGTTGGCAGCTCCTCGTCTCGCTGGGGCTCGGGCTCGGCGTCGCCGGGCTCCTGGGCTTCGCGCGGTGGCTGCCTCCGGCACGCCGCTGGCTGCTGATCCCCGGGGCCGCGACCCTGGCCGCGACCGCGCTCTTCGCGTTCTCGACCGAACCGACGCAGCCGGTCGTGCTCGCGCCGGTCGATGTGCCCCTGGGCCAGGAGCTCTACCTCGCGCACTGCTCGACCTGCCACGGCGCCGTCGGCCAGGGCTCGGGCGTGGCGCCCCCACTCAACGACGACCAGTGGCTGCACGGCGACACCCTCACGGACATCACCGTGAACATCGCGGCCGGCTTCCCGGGCACCGGTTGCGAGGAGTGGGCTGCCGTCATCGGCGAGGACGAGGTGCCGATGATCGCCGAGTTCGTGGTCGATCTGGCACAGCCCGTGCGCTGAATCGCCCCGTGGCCGTCACCGGAGGACGCGTTATCCGGCCGGCCCTCAACGGAGGTTGTCATGTACACCGCGACCAAGATCCTCGTCCCCGTCGACTTCTCCGACGTCTCGCGCGCTGCCATCAGCGCCGCGCTCCAGATGGCCGCCCGCTCCGGCGGCGAGGTCTGGCTCCTGCACGTCGAGCGTGGCCTGGAGTCCGACCTCGCCGAGCGCATGGAGAGCGCACCCAACGAGACGGTCATCGAGAATCAGATCAACTTCGATGAGCACGCGCTCACCGAGGCCGCCAAGCTGGAGGCGCACCGTTGCGCGGAGAAGGGGCATCCCCTCCCCTTCGTGCCGGTCCATGTCCGCGTCACCGGCGGCAAGTGGCTGGAGGTCGCGCTGCAGATGATCGACGAGCT
>Ga0114933_10001969_pt1 | contig 22061 bp, 16 predicted proteins | sample 4SBtaG_FD_89691 | JGI IMG/M metagenome (GOLD analysis project Ga0114933, IMG submission 89691) | Deep subsurface microbial communities from Kolumbo volcano to uncover new lineages of life (NeLLi) - 4SBTROV12_W25 metaG | ecosystem: Environmental > Aquatic > Marine > Volcanic | place: Kolumbo... | reverse complement strand
TCGAGTTTTTCATAATTGACTTTAGCAATATTGACGCGTGTCGGCCCTGGTGTATCCGCTGTAAAAATTTGAGTGGCATATGGACCGAAGGTAGCTCGGAAATGAGATGGTGACTTTACAAAAACCAGTTTTGCTTGCGTTAAATCAAGTCCTACAGAGGTAAACTGTCCCGTATCCCATTCCAGACCACTGATAGACCGAACAGCAATTCTTATTGAGCCAATTTCCAAAACAGCTGTGAGGCCAAAGTTCATTTCTGCGCCTTCTAATCCAGCCGACATTTTGAATATACCATTGGTTATTGTTTTAACGATTGCTTCAATCTCCAACGGGGTTCCGTCATTGTGAGATAGGCTATGTCCTAATCTGGTTTTAATTTTAGATCCGATACCGAGCTTCGCAGCTAAACTGGCAGCTGGTGCATCAACTAAAGTAATATATGTTAATCCTGGGTTTTTATCCGCGTTCAATCTTAAGAGCGTTTTTAATACTGTTATACCATCGCCTGCCGCGCCGCCACTTGTCGCATCTCCGCAGTCTGCAACTACGGCGGTGCCTGGTATGCTTAAGCCTCTCATTATTGCATCATCTAGGCTATCTAAATCCGGCAACAGGGAATCTCTTAATTCCCAAGCGATATCGCTCAATGTGTCAGCGTGAAACTGAGCTGCATTAATATTACCATCAGCACACACTAAAGTTGCAAATCCTAAAGCTTTAAAGTCGAGCCACGGCTGAACCATGAAATACGATGCTGCTAGGACTTCTTTATCATTTTCCATCCGCCTTGCTTCTGCAACAACCTCAGTCATGGGACCTTCCGTGGTTCGACCACTTACTGGGCTAATTATCATAGGTTTTTTTGATAATGCCATAACAGGTTTTATTTTACCTGAAATAGTATCGATTAGGATTTGGGCTGTTTTTTGACCTGTCGTAAACATATCAATATGCGGATAGCTCTCATAACCCACAAAAAAAACATTTTTTTGAAGCATTTGTGGTGTTATGTGGGCGTGCAAATCTAATGAAACCCCGATTGGGGTTTCCTCTGGTAGGAGTTGGCGAACAGTATTTAATATTTCACTTTCACAATCTTCTTGGTCTTCGGCAGCCATACTCCCGTGCAGCGCTAATAATAATCCATCAAGTTTACCAGCAGATTTCATTTCTTGAACGAGCAACGTTAAAAGGATATCGAAGCATTCACGCGTCAACGGTCCGCCGCATGATCCATGGGTTGCTATCAAGGGAATGGGAGTTGCGTTGTTTATTTCTAAAACATTCAGCATGCCAGTCAATTCAATTTTAACTGAATCAAGCTCTTTTAGAACATCTTTCCCTTGTCTTATATATTGAGCTGAAAAATGATCGAGAGTCGTTTTAAAAGGAACGAACGTATTGGACTCCTGAATGATTTGTGCAAGGCCAATCCTCATCCTTTTACTCCCAAAATGAAAAAAGTGATGCTATCTTCACATTTGTGGGTGATTCGAAAAAAACGAGTCGTTTATTTCAACTAAGCCAACGTTTTTTGCGACGATAATGCTTAACGTCTTTAAAACTCTTTTGATCGCCTTGCGAAATACCCAAATAGAACTCTTTAACATCGTCGTTATCAGCGAGTGCTTTCGCATCACCTTCCATAACTATACGTCCATTTTCTAGTATATAACCTGTTTTGGCGTAGCGTAGAGCAATGGAAGCATTCTGTTCGGCAAGCAGAATTGATACCTGTTTCTCTGTATTTAACAAGGCTACGATCTCAAAAATTTCCTCAACCAACTGTGGGGCTAGTCCCATCGACGGTTCGTCTAGTAACATTAATTTGGGTCTTGCCATTAATGCTCTTCCAATAGCCACCATTTGTTGTTCTCCGCCAGATATATATCCAGCTAAGGATTTAAATCTTTCCTTAAGTCTAGGAAAGTATCCGTACACCATCTCTAGATCTTCTGAGATACCTTTTCTATCCCCACCTCTGGTGTAGGCGCCAGTCATTAGGTTCTCTTCAACTGTGAGATGTTCGAAACAGTGCCGGCCCTCCATAACCTGAATAACCCCGCGCTTTACTAAGTCGCTTGGTGTTAGAGACTGTATTTCCTGATTTTCGTAATGTATGGAACCTTTGGTGACCTCGCCACGCTCCGAACTCAAAAGATTTGATATTGATTTAAGTGTTGTTGTTTTACCTGCTCCGTTGGCACCGAGGAGGGCTACAATTCCCCCCTCTGGTACCTCTAGAGATACGCCTTTTAATACGAGGATAACGTGGTTGTAGATAACCTCGATATTATTAACAGATAATAGGTTCATTTTGTCGTTCACTTCGTTCCTCGCTTATCGTTTAAAACTGAGCATTATTGACTCCGTGAACCCAATAATCATTAACTGCAAGACTTTGGAGTGATGTTATTTTCCTTCGCAAACTTAGCTGCGTCAGCTTCCATCAATGGACGAACCAGATCTTTCATAACTGGGATCCAATCACTTACAACCTTCCAGGTCTTGGTGTTTGCATTCCATTGTTGAAATAGAACTGGGTGCCCACCCTCGTGGTCATTACAGGTTACTTTAATTGGGGGATACCCAGGTAAGCCAATGCGTTTCCAATCAGCTGCTGTGACATTAGTATTCTCATAACCCCACTGCATCTGTTCGCCATTTGGAACCTTAACATTGAAATGTTTTTGAGCATTTCTTACTGCTTCAACAACAAATACATGGTTTAACATTCCACGGATATACAGCACTTCTCCAGTTCGGCTAAGCTCACCACCCCCGAGACCTTTGTCATATACATGCTTTTTGATATCCGCATGTAACGGTGTTCCCCCACCAGGTGTGTGGAACGTTGCTGCGATATAACCATTGGCTTTAGCGCCGGATGGTAGCACATCATTTTCCGAACCCGACCACCAGTTTCCAATAAATCTATCCATTGGGAAACCTTGAGCGGCGGCTTCTTTTACAGCCACTTGATTCATAACACCCCAACCAGACATAAAAATCCAATCTGGCTTTTTGCGCCGTATTTGAAGCCATGTCGCCTTCTGTTCTTGACCTGGGTGATCTACAGCTAGAAGGGTAAGATCAAATCCAAACTTCTCAGCCATCACTTTCAAAGTTGGATTAGCTTCTTTTCCGTAGGCAGAGTTATGATAGATATGAACAATCTTTTTGCCCTTTAGTGAATTCAATCCGCCTTCTTTACCCGCTATGTAGCTAATAACTGCAGTAGCTTGCGACCAGTAGGTAGCAGGAAAATTAAAAACCCATGGAAAAACGGACCCTACAGCGGCAGAAGTTCTACCATACCCCATGGTTAGAAGCGGAATGTTGTCTTTGTAACTCTTAGGAATCAATTGGTATGTAATTCCGGTTGAATTTGGAATTACGGTGACTGGTTTCTTGGATTTTAACTTCTCATAACACTCCACACCAACTTTGGTGTTATAACCAGTTTCACATTCCTCATGCACAATCTTTACACCGTTAATGCCGCCATCGCGCTCATTAATGAGTGTAAGATAGTCTTTCATCCCGTTAGCAAATGGGATCCCGTTTGGTGCATAGGGACCGGTTCTATATACTAGCCCTGGCACAAAGATTTGTTCGGCGGCTATAGCTATTTCCGTGGCCACCATCGTGGTGAGGCCAAGCCCGGTCAAGACACCGATACCAAGTCGCTTGATATTCATTCTCTTCTCCCTGTTGGTTTAAATTTTTATAATTATTTTTGTTTATTATATATTCAGATTTAAACTACCGTTCTCCCAACTATCTCAATGGGGAAACGGCCACATTCTCAGTTTCTCCTTTGCTATTTGCCAAAGACGCGCTATTCCATGGGGTTCAACGATTAAAAAGAAAATAATCAATCCCCCAAAGAACATAAATTCGAAATGCTTGGCTGTAACAGCTTGCATTCCTAATGAACCTACCATCACATTGGTTAATACGATCGGCATTAATATGATGAAAGCTGCCCCAACGAATGAGCCCATCATACTTCCGAGGCCGCCAATTATAATCATAAACAGAACCTGAAAGGACACATTGATGTCGAAGGCTTCCGCTGTCTCTACACTGCCCAGCCACAAACTTAAAGCCATAGCACCAGCCACCCCAACATAAAAAGAGCTAATTGAAAAAGCCATTAATTTAGTTTGAAAAGGCCGGAAGCCGATTAATTCGGCAGCGATATCCATATCGCGGATTGCCATCCAAGACCGGCCAATCGGCCCACGAACAAGATTTTTGGCAGCCATCGCCAGGATAAGAACAAAAACGAGACAAAACAGATAGCGGTCCATAGCATCAGCATTTGCACCTGTGACAGCAATCCCAAATACCTCTCTTGGCGGCATGGTGATTGTCCCAGATGGGGTATAGTTCTGGAACCAGGCAACCTTATTAAATAACCAGCTTAGAAAAAATTGAGCAGCGAGGGTCGCAACGGCTAAATAAAAACCCTTAATTCTAAGTGATGGAATTCCAAAGAGCAGACCTACCCCAGCTGTAATAATCCCGGAGAGTAATAAAACAACTACAAAGTTCATCTCAGGGAATCCAGTTGTTAACTTGTAGCAAGCTACTGCCCCTACCGCCATAAACCCGCCCGTTCCCAAAGACAATTGACCACAATATCCAGTTAGAATATTCAGTCCGGTTGCTGCCAAAGCGAATATGAGAACCGGTATCATTATGGCTTGGAAAAAATATTCGGTGCCAAAATATGGAACCGCAAAGAACGCTAGCAGAAGCAGTAAGACCATGCCCCAATTATCTTGCTTTATTGGAAAAATTGCCTGATCAGCGGCGTAGCTTGTCTTGAATTGACCTGATTCACGATAAAACATAGTTTTCAGACCCTCTCTATAATCTTATCGCCAAAAAGACCTTGCGGTCGAAAGAGCAAAAATACTAAAGCAACCACATATGCAAACCAGTTCTCGATAGCCCCATCAACGAGGGGGCCCCAATAAACTTCAGCGACTTTTTCACCAACGCCAATTATTAAACCTCCAACGATCGCGCCGGGAACAGAGGTGAAGCCACCTAGAATCAGAACTGGCAGCGCTTTTAACGCAATAAGTGAAAGGCTAAACTGTACTCCTGATTTTGATCCCCACATTATTCCAGCTACTAGAGCTACGAGCCCGGCTACGGACCAAACAATTATCCAAATATTCTTCAGTGGGATTCCGACAGATAATGCGGCCTGGTGGTCATCTGCAACGGCTCGAAGAGCACGCCCTGTTCTTGTATATTGAAAAAATAAGGCCAGCACCACAACTAGGAAGGCTGCAATTCCTGCTGCCCATAGATCAAAAATTTGTATCTGAATCTCACCAATCAAAAAGTTACCGGTTGGTATTCCAACATCAAGCGCTTTGACTTCACTACCCCAGATTGTATCCCCTAATCCCTCGAGCACAAAGGCCAGACCAATAGTCGACATGAACATGATTATATGATCTTGGTTCACCAGCGGGCGTAGCACAATTCTCTCCACGGCAATGGCCAGTCCTATCATCACAATGAAGGTAACGATCACCGCAGCCCATGCTGGTAATTCGGGTAATGATTTTTCAAGAGTAAATGGCATTGTCCCATTCATTAAGCCAACTAAGGTGAGTGCTGCAAATAGGGCGAAAACACCCTGGGCAAAGTTAAAAACCCCTGAGGCCTTGAATATCAGTACAAACCCGAGAGCTACCAGTGAATACATTACCCCGGACATCAAGCCCCCAAACACCACTTCAACAAGAAATGAGGGGTACTCGATCATATCCGCTATTGGCGCGATCAGGACAAGATTCAAAAATTCCATCAAGTTTTCTCTTTCTTAGTCTGAAGAGAGCAGTTTTGAGGACAATTTCTCAATGCGCTACTCCAAGATAAGCGTCAATTACATTTTGGTTGGCTTTAACCTCATCGGGTGTACCGTCTGCTATCTTCTCGCCGTGATCTAAAACCACCACCCTATCCGATAAGTCCATTACAACGCCCATATCGTGCTCAATTAGTGCAATCGTTGTTCCGAATTCATCGTTTACATCTAGAACAAACCGACACATGTCTTCTTTTTCTTCCAGATTCATGCCCGCCATCGGTTCATCTAGAAGCAATAAATCAGGCTCTGCGGCAAGTGCCCGCCCGAGTTCCACACGCTTTTGAAGACCATAGGGCAGTCGCCCGACAGGTGTTTTCCGAATAGATTCTATTTCCAAAAAGCTGATAATTCTCTCTACAAACTGGCGATGTAAAATCTCTTCTTTCTGGGTTGGCCCATAATAAAGCATTGCAGGTAAGAGATTTACCTTCCATTTATTCATTTTTAGATTACGCCCGGTCATAATATTATCTAGAGTGGACATTCCTTTGAAAAGAGCAACGTTTTGGAACGTTCGGGCTATTCCTCCAGCAGCTGCCTCGTACGGCCGCATTTGTTTTCGGACTTTACCGCGAAAGAGTATCTGCCCCTGCTGGGGGTGATAAAAACCATTAATCACATTTAACATGGAGGTTTTTCCTGCCCCGTTTGGACCTATAATCGCCCTTATTTCTCCCCTTTTTATATCAAAGCTCACATCACGTATGGCCCGGACTGCACCAAAAGACAGCGTAATATTTTCAACAGAAAGTATTGATTCGGATGAACCTTGCTCTTTTACAGTCATTTCAACCATCCAATCCGGCATTTGTATTAACTTCTGCATCACGGATTTTCAGTAGTACCGGATTGCTTTTTCCGGCCTCCATTTTGGAACGAAGTTCTACGTTGTTTTTATCAGAGTGAAGCGCGTCTATCACTTTTTTAAGCCGTTTATTCACTTCTTTTCGTCGCAGTTTACCAGTTTGTGTCAACTCGCCATCTATAGGATCGAGTTGTTTGTGTAATATGGTAAAACGTTTGATTTGAAGACCGCAGAGATTCTTGGCTTTTGCGAACTCTTCATTGAGTTTATCGATGTCATTTTTTATCAGTTCAGAAACCATATCTTGTTGAGATAGATCGATATAGCCCGAGAAACCAACACCAGCTTTTTCCAAATGGCTTCCGACTGAGTCAGCGTCCACAACTACAATAGCCGCCACAAAATCTTTCCCGCTACCAGACGCCACAGCGTCCTGGATAAATGGGGAACGTTTTAATCTATTCTCGATAGTCAGTGGTCTGAAAATCGAAGAAGCATTTACTGTTCCTATATCAACGAGCCTATCGATAACACTCAAATGACCATTATCATTTATAATTCCAAGATCGCCACTCTTTATCCAGCCGTCTTTATCTAAAATCTTTTTTGTTTCTTTATTATTGTTATAGTAGCCCATGAAATTGCCGGGGCTTCGGTAAATAATCTCTCCTTTTTTATCTACCTTAAATTCTACTTCGGGGCCGGCTGGTCCAACTGAATTTGGAAGAACATTCTCATTTGGTTGCAGAAAAGCATATCCTGAGCTCTCCGTTTGGGTATAGATCTGTTTTAAATTTACCCCAATGCTTCGATAGAAAGAAAAAACTTCATCACTTATTGGGGCTCCACCGGTGTAGGCCACTTTTATATGATTAAAGCCTAGGTTGTTTTTTATAGGACCATAGATCACCAAAGATCCCAGTGCATAAAATACCCTGTCCATGAATCCGACGGATTTTCCCTCTAGTATTTGGGATCCTACGCGCTCAGCCAAGGTCATAAAATAATGGTAAAATGAGTTGACCACCCCAGACGCACTCTGAACTCGACTATTAACTTCGGTAACTAATCGCTCAAAGATCCTAGGAGGGGCCATAAAGTAGTTTGGACCTATATCCTTCAGGTCAGAGAATAATGTATCGGGACTTTCTGGGCAATTTATAGTGTATCCGGTCACGTAGTGTTGAGCATAAGATAAAAAATGATCGCCTATCCATGCCAATGGCAGATAAGCGAGAACATTTTCGTGAGACCCTATATTATCTTGATCAGCTGCGAGTCGAGCCGATTTTTGCAAGGCATCATGAGAAAGCATAACCCCTTTTGGGGCTCCCGAAGTGCCTGGAGTATAGATAATTATAGCAAGATCGCTCCCTTTACCTTCACTAATACTTTTGCTGAATGAATCGGGATTTTTGGTCTTTTGATCTCGTCCCGCTTCCTTAAGGGTTTCTAGTGAATAGAGGTGAGCACTATTATAGTTTCGCATACCTCTTAATTCCTCATGAGCAATAAACTCGATCGAGGATATTTCATCTTTTAGTTGTTCAATTTTATCTACTTGTTCTTGGTCCTGACAGATTACACCTTTAATTTCGCTTTGCTTTAAAATCTCTGCCAGTTCTTCGGCGTTGCTATCGGGATACAGCGGAACCGGCACGGCACCAATTGCCTGAACTGCTGCGAAACAAAGGTAGAGAGATGAAGTGTTCTGTCCGATGATGGCTACTTTGTTATCTCGTTTTAAACCAATTGATTGTAGACCTAATGCGATGAGCTCTGCAGTCTCCTCCGCCTTTGCCCAAGTGAGTGTTTGCCAGATACCCAGGTTCTTCTGCCGGTAGGCTGGCGCATTGCCACTTGCCTTTGCATGATGTAAAAGCAACTTTGGAAAGGTGTCTTTTTTTTCAAGAGAAGATACAACTTTATTCATGCGTTTTTCATTCGCCTCTTCCAAAAGTCGGTCGGTCGAAGATATCGACTAACCGGCCTTTCCAGCCACGTAAACCAATCGCCATTTTTTCTATTTTTTGTTTGGCGAAAACCCCTGTTATCGCATTAATTGATTCTCTTTGCTCGAGAGTCAATAAAGTTATTTCATTTCGATGTAATTTTATCGACTAAAGTAAGTTTTTATTATTTAATTTTTGGGTTTTAAAAATACTTTCTGAAGTCTTTTCGTTTAAAAAAAGACCAAAGCGCGCATCTCTATGCTCTGTCTAGGCAATGCGTCGTCTGCACTTGCAGGATCATCAAAAGCGGTATGCGCTGTAAACTTAACTTTCACATCTTTATCCGTATCAAATACCTTGAATACCAATACCTCGTCTTGGCACATTTTGGGGAAATAATACCATCTGTGCGCTGAGTTATAGCTGATATGATAAGTTTCAGCAGTTCTATCTTTATAGCGTCTTTGATTACGAATGAATCCCGTCTCAGGTATCGTTTTACCATCACACAACGCTAGCGGCTCTGACTCTATAACGGAGGCAATAGAGCGCCAAGTTTGAATAATAGCAAATCGGCTTTCCAATAATGCTTGCGATTCTGTAGGGAAAAAATCTCTGACTCTCTGTGGGGCAGATAACTCAGTATAGTCGTTATGGACGTAACGAACCGGTTCTCTAACCCAGCCTTTTCTTTGCTTTTCAGGAAGAGGTGTACGAACGGTATGATCAAAAATATATACTTGTCTACCGCCACTTTCTCTTTTTATCAATTCGGCTGTCTCAGGGTAATAAACGTTCTTTATCTCATCCTCATCATAGAAATTTAACATTTTTGTTGGATTATTAGCTAATAGGAAACCATGGTAATTTAAACGAAATTTTTCTCCTGCGTTCCTTCCATTGTAAATTTTTGTGGTTCTTTTTTCGTAGGCAGCTATATGAGCTTTGTGTTCCTCTTCTGGCCAATCCACATAGCGAATGGAGGGTTGCCCATCATCAATGATATATGTTAGGTCCGCAGTTATATAGTTTTCCATTTTAGCCTCTTTTTTTAGATAAAGTAACACCAGTTACATCGTGTTTAAAAGCTCCGTTGGGCTCGTCTAGTCTATATTCTGTGTATTAGTGCGACTTTATCACCAGCTGGGTTTTGTAGACTTTTTGAAAGTCTCTATTTGACGTTTTGTCAAAATAGGTTGAATTTCGGCACAACGCACCTAGGCAAAACCCAAATATAGTTGTTGTGGACATCAAGAAATATGCAAGCAAGGCGGATAATTTTGAAAGTAGTATCAATAGGTGCTGTTCTTTTGGGGGTAGCGTTTGCTTGTTACGAGTTTTTTCATTGGATGACGCATGTCTATGAGTTCGACGCGCGTATTAAATCTGACCTCACAAGAGTATCGAGCAAGGTAGATGGTACTATTGAAAAAATATTATTTAAAGAAGGCGATGAGGTTGGCCGCGGGGATCTATTGGTTGTGATGAATAATGATCATATTATTCATCAAATGGAGGCATTAGATGCCGAGCTAAAGGTACAAAAAGCTCAAACAGAAAAACTGACAGCGCAAAAGCGCAACTTAGAGGTTGAATTGAATGCTCAAGTCTCTACCAAAAATGAGGAAATAAACTCACTCAAAGTTGAACTGAAAGCACTCATGAATAGGGAACAGCTTGCGGGAAAAAAACTAAAGAGAACGAAATATCTTGTCAGTAAAAATTTGACATCGAAAAAGAGTTTGGATGTTGATCAGGATCATCTGCTTAATCTTTCGGGCCAAGTTTCTGTCTCAAAGGCAAGGATCAAAGTTGCGAGGATGGAATTAGAAGAAATCAGAGCAAAGAGAAGCCAAATCAAGGTTTTAGACCAAGATATAATTATTTCGTCTATTACTGTTCGAAGATTAGCCGCAAATCTGAAAGCTTTAGAAGTAGAATTGAAAGAGCGTCAAATATTAAGCCCTGTCGATGGCATTATAGACATCATATTTAAAAACCCCGGAGAATATGTTGAGGATGCGAATGAGATACTAATTTTGCATAATCCTGAAAATATTTGGGTAGAGGCAAATATAGAAGAAGATCAGATCCGACATCTGGAGATCGGTCAGCCTGTTAAAGTAGATTTTAATGCCTATCCTTTCGACTCTTTTAAAGGCGAAGTAACACATATTGGCCGTATTACATTATCCGATTTAGCGATATCAAAATCAGATTTGAGCGATAACCGTGTTCGAAAATTAACTCAACGGATCCCGGTAAAGATTAAGTTAATAGACAAGCCTGAGATTACTGCTCCCGGTATGTTGGTGGAAGTCAATATTCAAATTCAGGATAAGGCACTACTTCAGTGAATTTAACCCGATTAGATTGGCGTATAATATTAGCATTAGCTACGTCGTCTATGCTTATTCAACAAGCGTTCTCTTATGTTTGCCAAATTGTTTTACCTTTTCTAGCAGACCGTATTGCAGAAGATTTTGGCATTTCTAGGGCGTGGTTGGGCCTGTATCTATTTATTCAAAATGTTGCCTCTATTGCTGCGGCTATGGGCTGTGGTGCATTTATAATAAGAATGGGGGCACTTCGTATTAGCCAAGCTTGTTTGATCTTTATGGGGGGAAGCCTGTTTGTAATAGCAACTGGAATACTCTGGTTATATCCTATTGCAGCGATATTACTTGGGGCAGCCTCAGTCTCTACCCCGGCCAGTTCCCATATATTGGCCAAATATTGCCCACCAAGACTTGCTCCAATTATCTTTTCAATCAAGCAAACAGGCGTGCCCGTTGGCAGCCTTATCACCGGTGTCTTGATACCAATATTGCTGGGAATGGGTATTTATATCGGAAGTCTGGGTATTTCAGTCCACCTGGACGCTTATGGAACGTGTTTTGTAATAGGAATAATGGTTTATATGATCGTTCTGCTTCTCCAACCCTTGAGAGAACATTTTGATTCGGATAGGCGTTCAGACGTAAAGTTTTCATTCTCAGGTGCTATTCAGACAATGAAAATTGTGATTTCTGACGCGAGTTTGCGGGATTTGGCATTATGTGCGTTCGCGTTGGGCGGTCTGCAATCAATCTTCGCAGGTTTCTTTATTCTTTTCATGATTGACGGTCTTAATTACAGCGAATTGGAAGCGGGTTCGGCATTCGCGATAGCAAGCTTAACAGCAATTGGAGCAAGGATTTTATGGGGTTGGTTGGGAAGTACTTATTTTTCAGCTCGTCTAGTTATGGGTGCTATAAGTTTTTTTGCTGCCGTTGGAGGTGTTTTAATAGGGCTCTTTGATGCCACCTGGAGCTATAATGCAATATTGAGTGTTGCGATCCTTTACAACGTTACTTCATTAAGTTGGCACGGTATTCTTCTGGCTGAAACAGCAAGATTGTCTCCAGAAGGTAGCGTGGGTGGTATTACTGGTGGAGTGCTTGCCTTTACATCTATTTCTATGATGCTCTATCCGGCGTTTTATGGCGGCTTGTTAGCCATCACCGACTCATATGGAATTGGTTTTACCTTGGCAGCATTGCCAGCTTTATTTTGTGCGTTTGTTTTCTTTAAGCCGCCTTTAGAGGGGTCATGGATAGCCCAAGGGTACGGGTTAATAATTTGGACCATTAAACCACAGCGACTTTTATATATGTTTCTGGGAAGTACGATTGGTGCTTTTGCTGCGGCTGTATTGTTGTACAGAAACTTAATTTAAATTTCTTACTTTATTTAATTTTTGAGAAGTTTTGCATATAAACTATTTCTACATGTAATTTTATGGCATCTACTTTGTCTTATTGTCAGGTTACTATTAGCAGCTTGGAAAGGAAACCTTGGAATGATGGGTGCGTTGATTGTTTCAGGAGGAAGCAGAGGAATTGGTGCGGCAACCGCTATATGTGCTGCGCGAGAAGGATGGGATGTTGCGATAAATTATGCACAAGATGAAAACGCAGCTATTTCAGTAGCTGATCAGGTGAGATCACTTGGAAGAAGGGCTATCATCGTAAAAGGTGATATGTGTAATGAAGAGGATATTCAGAGATTATTCGATGACTCAGAAAAAGAATTGGGTCCATTGAAAGGATTAGTTACAAGCGCTGGGACTACTGGGAAAACAGTCAGGATAGAAGACATAACGGTTGAAGCCATCAATAGAGTTATGCAATTAAATGTAGTGGGCTTAATGCTTTGCTGTCGAGAGGCTGTGAGGCGAATGTCGACCAAAAATGGTGGTGGCGGCGGGAGTATTGTAAACCTTGGCTCTGCTGCCTCAAGATTGGGTGGGCCGAATGAATTTGTTCACTACGCAACCTCCAAGGGTGCTGTGGATTCATTTACACTGGGACTGGCCCGTGAAGTCGCTGCGGAGGGTGTTATCGTGAATGCTGTCTCACCAGGAATGATAGACACCGAAATTCATGCCTCGGCTGGACTACCAAACAGGGCTGTCGAAGCTGTTCCTGGAATACCGATCCGACGTGTAGGGCAGCCGGAAGAGGTTGCTGAGGCAATCGTCTGGCTGTTGAGTAAGGGGGCCAGCTACTGCGCTGGGGCGATCATACCTGTCACCGGCGGAAGATAAAGAATAAAGCATGAAATTAAATGAAGGCCCATCTGCGGGTTACAGGGATCTAGTAATAAAAGGCCAACTTATTGAAGATCATTTTCAGCTGATTGCTGTAAACGAGTTGGAACGTTTACATGACCTTCTTCAGGGTTATGAAATAAGTTATGCCTCTAGATCGTGGATCAAAAAGCTATTATTTAAACCGAATGCTGCTCGTGCAACACCCCAAGGATTATACGTTTATGGAGGGGTCGGCCGAGGAAAATCTATGCTGATGGATCTTTTTTTTGATGGTGTCGCCGTTAAACATAAAAGAAGGATCCACTTTCATGAATTTATGCAGGAAGCTCACGAACTTATTCACATTTGGCGTCAAAACAATAAAAACGAACAACAAGCCGAACCAATAGGCCCCGTGGCGGCAAAAATAGCAGAAAATACAGCCTTACTTTGCTTTGATGAATTTGAGGTTCGTGATATCGCCGACGCTATGATCGTATCCAGATTATTCACAGCACTATTAGAACTCGGTGTTGTAGTGGTGGCGACTTCCAATCGACATCCCGACGAGCTTTATAAAGATGGACTTCAGCGCGATTTATTTTTGCCCTTTATAAAACTAATCAAAGCCAAAATGGATATTCTGCATCTGCAGGACGGTAAGGATTATCGTCTCGATCGTATAAAGGCATTAAAAACCTATATCCAACCAGCTGACAACAAGGCGACGCTGCTATTAGAGCAAATATACCACGATTTAACTGATGGTAATTTAGGGAAGCAGGAAGTTATTGAATTCAAAGGACGACAGATCAATGTCCCAAGGGTCTCGGGAGCAGTAGCCTTTTTTAGTTTTGGCGATCTTTGTTCTATTCCTTTAGGTGCCGGAGATTATCTATTATTAGCAAAGCGTTTTCGGTCAATAATCATCTCGGATGTGCCGGTAATGACAAATCAAAATCAAGATTTAGCAAGACGATTTATGGTATTGATTGATGCCCTTTACGAAAGCAAGACTTATTTAATTATGTCAGCGGCTGCAGACCCAAAAAACCTTTACAAAGGGGGTGATTGGGGGTTCGAATTTGATCGCACGATATCGCGCCTGTTAGAAATGCAGTCTGTCGATTATATAGAATCATCAAGACAATAAATGAGGCTTTATTAAACTTCTGAATACTTTTTATTATTGCTCTTCTTGCCCCGTGGAAAGATTCGGGGTAAACCCCTGTTCGGCTATAACAAATAGTTGTAACAGTACATTCGACTTAAATTTGCTTTGGAGATATTGGATGGCCCGGAATAAAATCGCTCTCGTCGGCGCTGGAAATATTGGTGGAACGTTGGCCCTATTAGCGGGATTAAAAGAATTGGGTGATGTGGTCCTTTTTGATATTGTTGATGGTATACCTCAAGGCAAAGCATTAGATATCGCTGAAGCGTCCCCGGTAGAGGGATTTGATGCCGCTGTATCCGGTGCCAACGATTATAGTGATATAGCAGGCGCAGACGTAGTAATCGTTACGGCGGGAATTGCTCGTAAACCAGGAATGAGCCGCGATGATTTAATTGGAACTAATACCAAGGTGATGCATTCAGTTGGTAAAGGGATTAAAAATCACTGCCCAGATGCTTTTGTTATCTGCATAACAAACCCACTCGATGTTATGGTTGGGGTATTGCAAAAAGCGTGTGGACTTCCAACTAACAAGGTTGTTGGAATGGCGGGGGTCCTAGATAGCGCGCGATTTCGGTATTTCTTAGCTGAAGAGTTCGAGGTCTCCGTGGAAGATGTTACAGCTTTTGTACTTGGGGGTCATGGCGATACAATGGTGCCATTAGTACGGTATTCTGCGGTAGCGGGGATCCCGGTGCCCGATTTGATCAAAATGGGTTGGAGCACGCAAGAAAAACTTGATGAAATAGTCCAGCGTACTAGAGACGGTGGAGCTGAGATTGTTAAACTTTTAAAAACTGGTTCTGCTTTCTATGCACCTGCATCCTCCGCGATAGAGATGGCAGAAGCCTACATTAAGGATAAAAAACGTGTGCTCCCCTGTGCGGCCTATTGTGAAGGGGTTTATGATTTAGATGGGCTCTATGTTGGCGTTCCAGCAGTCTTAGGAGCCGGCGGTGTGGAACGTATTGTTGAAATAGAAATGAATGCAGATGAACGATCTATGTTTGATCATTCTGTTGAAGCGGTTAAGGAGTTGAATGCCGCTGCAGCTAACTTAGAAAAATAATAATTGTTTTATGTAATTTCCTCACTTCCTATCTGCTGTTGACTATTTATCCATTTCGGAACATATCAGAGTAGATGGTACGTTTAGCAGTTATTTAGGCGGAGTGGCGCTTGTAGAAGGTCTAAAATTGATTGGCTAATTATACATATCAAACTGAAAATGGTTTAAAATGAACATTCACGAGCATCAGGCTAAAAGTCTACTGGCTAAGTTTGGCGTAACTGTCCCTCGTGGTGCAGTGGCTTATTCAGTAGAGGAGGCTGTCTCTGCGGCTAAAACCCTGGAATGTTCAGTTTATGTAGTGAAGTCCCAGATCCATGCTGGAGGGCGTGGTGCTGGCCAATTCCTGGACAGCGAAACAGATAAGGGTGGCGTTCGTGTTGTAAAAACGCTGTCAGAGGTCAAAGCGAGTGCTGAAGAGATGTTGGGAAAGGTGCTGCTAACAAAGCAGACAGGACCAGAGGGAAGGCGAGTTCAGCGCATCTACGTGGAGGAGGGCTGTGAAATTGCATCGGAGTTCTATCTTTCATTGCTTGTTGATAGAAATAATAGTTGTGTCACCCTCATAGCATCCATTGAGGGAGGGATGGAAATAGAGGAAGTTGCAGAAAATGCACCCGAGAAAATAATCAATGTAACTATAGATGCAACAACAGGTTTGCGATCGCACCATGCAAGAAAAGTAGCTTTTCAACTTGGATTAAGGGATAAGCAGGTCGGCGAAGCTGTTAGTTTTTTGCAAGCCATTTATAAAGCATTTATAGAGCTTGATGCTTCTACTATAGAGATTAATCCTTTGGTCTTAAATAAATCAGGGAGCCTGGTTGCACTGGATGCAAAAATGAATTTTGACTCGAATGCTTTGTATCGTCAGCCAGAAATAGAAAAGTTACGTGACCTATCAGAAGAAGAGCCTGCAGAAGTCGAAGCCGCCAAGTCTGAGCTGAACTATGTGAAACTTGATGGTAATATCGGTTGCATGGTTAATGGAGCTGGCTTGGCTATGGCAACAATGGATATAATCAAGCTCCATGGCGGGGAGCCTGCCAATTTCTTGGATGTTGGTGGGGGTGCAACAAAGGAACGCGTGTCAGCTGCCTTTAAAATTATTCTTTCTGACATTAATGTAAAGGGGATATTGGTCAACATTTTTGGTGGCATAATGAAATGCGATATCATAGCAGATGGAGTAGTGGCCGCCGCGAATGAACTTGGTTTAAAAATACCCTTAGTTGTGCGACTAGAAGGAACAAACGTAGAGCTAGGAAAAAAAATTATGGCGGAGAGTGGCTTGCCTATAATATCTGCAGATAACCTTGGGGAAGCGGCAGAAAAAATTGTTGCGGCTGTTAGAGGAGATATCTGATGGCCGTCCTTGTAGATGAAAATACCCGTGTCATATGTCAAGGTTTTACAGGCGGGCAGGGCACGTTTCATTCTGAACAAGCTATCGCTTATGGGACAAAAATGGTAGGCGGTGTAACACCGGGTAAAGGGGGCGAAGTACATTTGGGGTTGCCAGTTTTTGATACAGTTCAATCCGCAGTAGAGTCCACTCAACCAGACGTATCAGTCATTTATGTTCCGCCACCTTTCGCGGCAGACTCTATCCTAGAAGCGATTGAAGCGGAAATTCCTCTTGTTGTCTGTATAACCGAGGGGATACCGGTACTAGATATGGTAGTTGTAAAAAAACGATTACAAAACTCAAAAACCCGCCTAATAGGACCAAATTGTCCTGGAGTTATTACTCCTGGAAAATGTAAAATTGGTATAATGCCAGGCCACATTCATTTGCCTGGTTCTGTTGGGATTGTTTCAAGATCGGGAACCCTCACATACGAGGCAGTTGCTCAGACAACAACGGTAGGCATAGGGCAATCGACTTGCATCGGTATTGGGGGAGACCCAGTCAATGGTACTAATTTCATCGACTGTTTGGATTTGTTTCTCAAAGACAAACAGACCGAATCCATCATAATGATTGGCGAGATTGGTGGTTCCGCAGAAGAAGAAGCGTCAGATTTCATCAGAAAGAGCAAAGTTAAAAAACCGATGGTGGGGTTTATAGCGGGAGTTACGGCTCCCCCCGGACGAAGAATGGGACATGCTGGAGCTATTATCGCAGGAGGAAAAGGGGGAGCCGGCGATAAAATGGAGGCAATGCGGCTGGCAGGAATCAAAGTTGCGCAATCGCCTGCAGCCCTGGGATCCACTATGTTGGAAGCTATTGATGGATAGATAAATTTGAGTTAAGAAAGCCGAATAATTCCCGGATTTTGTTGTGAAAATGAAAGCAACTGAAAAATGAGTGATGATCCCGATATAGCCAGTTTGTTCAACGTACATAACGCACAGTTTATTGGCGAGCTTTATGATCTCTATCTAAGCAATCCTGGCTCCGTTGATGAAAGTTGGCAGGAATTCTTCAATGATATTCGTAGTAGTCAAGAGGATGACCTGAAAACATTACAAACACCAAATTGGGTAAGCGTGAGCTCAAAAGTTATAGGTGCGGTTGAACTAAGTAAAAAAAATAGTGATGCAAACCAGAATTTAAGGGTAGAATCGGATCTGGATATTCGCCGGGCTACGCTGGATTCACTACGTGCAATAATGTTGATTAGAGCGTACCGCATTAGAGGGCATCTTAAGGCAAATTTAGATCCGCTAAAACTGACGGAGCCTAATCCTCACCCTGAGTTAGATCCCAGCCATTATGGCTTTGATGAAAATGACTGGGATAGGGCTATTTTTATAGATAACGCGTTGGGTCTAGAGACGGCCACTCTACGTGAGATTATGGAAGTCCTAGAAAAAACATACTGTGGGAGTATTGGGGTTGAATACATGCATATGCAGGACCCAGCGCAGAAAATTTGGATTCAAAATCGAATAGAGCAAATCAAGAATAATACAGATTTTACGGTATTAGGTAAAAAAACCATTTTAGAACGGATTACGGCGGCCGAATGTTTTGAGAAATTCCTTGCCGTCAAATATGTGGGAACAAAACGATTTGGCCTCGATGGAACAGAATCGATCATCCCAGCCCTCGAACAGATCCTAAAACGAGGCAGCCAATTAGGCCTCGAAGAAGTAGTGGTTGGGATGGCACATCGCGGCCGCTTGAATGTCTTGTGTAATTTTATGGAAAAACCTTTTCGCGCCATAATCTCGGAATTTTTAGGTAATCCCGCTAATCCGGAAGACGCAGGTGGATCGGGGGATGTCAAATACCACATGGGATCATCAGCGGATAGAGAGTTTGATGGGAAAATGGTCCATTTAACTCTGAATGCAAACCCATCACATTTAGAGGTTGTGAACCCCGTGGTAGTTGGACGTGTCAGAGCGAAACAGGCTCAGCGCGATGACGTTGAAAGGAAGAAAGTACTTGGGGTATTAATGCATGGGGACGCCGCTTTTGCGGGCCAGGGGATCGTTGCCGAGGTTTTTGATTTCTCACAATTACGAGGATATCGGACAGGCGGCACAATACATGTAATCATCAATAATCAGATCGGATTCACCACTGACCCAGCATACTCTAGATCGTCTCCTTATTCTACCGATGTAGCAAAAATGGTTATGGCTCCCATATTTCACGTGAACGCTGATGATGCAGAGGCTGTTATTCATGTTGCTAGGATTGCAACCGAGTTTAGGCAAGAATTCGGGGTAGATGTCGTTTTTGATATCATTGGATATCGTCGCTTTGGTCACAATGAAGGCGATGAACCAATGTTCACTCAACCTAAAATGTATAAAAAAATTAAAAACCATCCAACAACTAGAGAAATTTATGCTCAGCGTCTTGAAAAAGAAGGAATAATCGAACCTGGAGGTGGTGACCTCATGGTTAGTGAGGAAAATGATCGATTAACTAGTGAATTTGATGCTGGGGTAAATTATAAGCCGAATAAAGCGGATACATTAGATGGCAGGTGGTCTGGTTTCAAGGTTGCCCACGGTGAAGCAAGAAGGGGTGAGACCTCGGTCGATATTGATACCCTCAAAAAAATTGGCCGAGCAATGTATGCTGTGCCAGACGGATATGATCTGAATAAAAAACTAATTAGAAATTTGGATCAGAAGAAAACAATGTTTGAAACAGGGGCTGGTATTGATTGGGCTACAGCTGAGGCATTAGCTTTCGGGTCTCTTTTGATCCGGGGGAATGGGGTTCGTTTAAGTGGGCAAGACAGTGGAAGAGGAACATTTTCCCAACGTCATTCGGTTTGGACGCATCAAAATACTGAAGAACGATATATCCCTTTGAATAATATAGACCCTGCCCAAAAGATGTTTGAAGTTATCGATAGTCCTTTGTCAGAGGCATCTGTACTTGGATTTGAATACGGTTTTAGTCAAGCAGAACCCAACTCACTCATATTATGGGAGGCGCAGTTCGGAGATTTTGCGAATGGCGCCCAGGTTATCATGGATCAATTTATCAGTTCTGGTGAGGATAAGTGGTTGCGTATGTCTGGATTAGTGTTATTGCTTCCGCATGGATACGAGGGGCAAGGTCCGGATCATTCCTCGGCACGGTTGGAAAGATACCTTCAACTCTGTGGAAATGATAATATGCAAGTTGTTAATTGCACTACACCAGCAAATTACTTTCATGTTTTGCGTAGGCAGGTGCAGCGAGATTTTAGAAAACCATTAATTATTATGACACCAAAGTCGCTATTGAGACACAAGCTGTGTGTTTCTTTATTGGAAGCTATGGGACCGGGTACAACCTTCCACCGTGTAATGCATGATATGAGACCCTTATGCGCCGATGATAAAGTTCAAAAGGTTATTTTGTGTTCTGGGAAAATATATTATGAGCTCTTTCAAGAGCGAGCTCGGCTCAAACTTCAAAATATATCTCTTTTGAGGTTGGAACAACTTTATCCGTTCCCGCGTTCGGCACTTATGGAACAATTATCGCGCTTCCCTCAAGCTGAAGTCGTCTGGTGTCAGGAAGAACCAGAAAATATGGGTGCCTGGACGTATGTTGACAGGCGAATAGAAGACGTTCTCTCCGAGCTGGATGGAAGTTCAAAGAGACCTCTTTATGTGGGCCGTGCCGAAGCAGCATCGCCCGCTACGGGTAACTTCAATCGACATGTAATTGAGCAAAAAAAGCTTGTTGATCAAGCTCTCACAATCAGTAACCGCGATAAGAAAAAATCGGCGGCAATGTCAAAATATGCAGCGGAATGAACTAGGAGATGGAGCAATTTGTCAAAGTAAAATGGGCTGGAAAAACTTATGTCAATTGAAGTAAATGTCCCAATCTTGGGTGAATCTGTAAGTGAAGCTACCGTTGCCACATGGTTGAAAAAGGAGGGTGATCGAGTTAATTCGGATGAACCTATTGTGGAACTTGAAACGGACAAGGTAACACTTGAGGTTAATAGTCCAATTTCCGGCACGTTAAGCTCGATATTGTGTGAAGAAGGTGCGGAAGTAGAAGTAGGAGCGCTTTTGTGCGTTATTGATGAAGCGACTGAGACATCAGCGCAGATCTCAAAGCAAGTATCAAAATCAATAAGCCCTGCGAATTTGGAAACTGCGGAATCAGAACAAAAGCAAGAGAAAGTTACTGAGCGAAATCCTCCAGCTCTTTCAGATCTAAAGACACTTTCCCCCGCGGTTCGGAAGCTTGTCGATGATAATAATCTAGATCCCAATCAAATAAAGCCTTCGGGTAAGGATGGGCGTATATTGAAGGCTGATGTGCTTGGTGCGATAGAGAATGGAACCGCTAAAGTATTTGCTCAGTCATCAGGTTTACCAATTGAGCAAAACGCAAAATTGCCTTTACCTCCGAGACCGGATGATCCCAGAGAAGAACGTGTGAAGATGAACCGCTTGCGGCAGGTCATCGCCCGCAGATTAAAGGAGGCGCAAAATACTGCTGCTATGCTGACGACATATAATGAAGTCGATATGGGAGCGATAATGGATTTGCGGTCAGAGTATCGTGAAACGTTTGAGAAAAAACATGGGGTACGACTTGGGTTTATGTCTTTCTTCATCAAGGCATGTGTGAATGCTTTAAAAGAATTGCCAGCGGTGAATGCAGAAATTTATAATGACGAAATAATTTACAAAAATTTTTATGATATCGGGGTGGCTGTTGGTACACCCCAAGGTCTGGTTGTGCCCGTTCTCAGGGAAGCGGATAAACTAGGATTTGCGCAGTTAGAGGAATCGATTAATGATTTTGGTGTGCGAGCAAGGGATGGAAAATTAGCCATAGAAGAAATGAAAGGTGGAACTTTCACAATTTCAAATGGCGGGGTATACGGTTCATTAATGTCATCGCCAATTTTGAATCCTCCTCAATCAGGAATACTAGGGATGCATAAGATCCAATCACGTCCAATGGCAGTTAATGGAGTTGTTGAAATTAGATCAATGATGTACTTGGCGCTTTCCTATGATCATCGCATAGTTGATGGGCGGGAGGCGGTAACTTTCTTAGTTAGGGTTAAGGAAGCGTTAGAAGATCCAAGGCGATTGCTTATTGATATGTAATTTATCAAAGCCTGTTAAAAATTATCCTAACATCGGATATTATTCG
>Ga0114933_10001966_pt1 | contig 22066 bp, 20 predicted proteins | sample 4SBtaG_FD_89691 | JGI IMG/M metagenome (GOLD analysis project Ga0114933, IMG submission 89691) | Deep subsurface microbial communities from Kolumbo volcano to uncover new lineages of life (NeLLi) - 4SBTROV12_W25 metaG | ecosystem: Environmental > Aquatic > Marine > Volcanic | place: Kolumbo... | reverse complement strand
TGCCGAACTCGGCTTCGACCCAGTCGATGAGCCGATTTCGTGGACCGATTTCGGACGTCGATTGTTGGAACATGACGGCAAACTACGACCGCTTTTGATGGACCAAACGTTCATCGTTGGCTTAGGACCGATTTACAGCGACGAAATTCTTCACGCGGCGTTACTTCGTCACGACAGAATCGCGGATCAGCTAATCACCCAAGAAATACGACGGCTATACAGAGCGATTGTTGAGACGATCCATAATGCCGTGAAACATCGTGGGGTTGGTCTTGACGGAAGCTGTGATGTTTTCGGTCAACCCGGAGGATATGACGAATATCTGGAGGTATACGGTCGAGGCGGGGAACGAAGCAAGAATGGCCGTGGAGATGTCCTTACAGCGAGGGTCGGTGGAACCACCCACTACTACTGCGATTATCAGGTGTAGAAGGCAAAACTTTCGCGTAAATCAAATACCTGGCCAAGGGTCAACCAATGAAGGTCAGCGAGAGGGCATTATGTCGGAGTGCCACTGGTGTTAGTGGTGCAACGTCGTTCTCCGGTTAGGTCATTACTAGTGTTCCTAAAGTCGCTCACCATGAAGGGCTTCAAGTCCTTTGCCGACCCAACAGTGTTGGAATTCGAGCCAGGGGTAACTGTTGTTGTTGGTCCTAACGGCAGCGGTAAATCCAACGTTGTTGATGCCGTGGCATGGGTTCTAGGTGCGCAGGGGCCGAGCACGGTGCGATCAGGAAAAATGGAAGATGTCGTCTTTGCTGGCACCCCTGATCGCCCAGCGCTTGGACGTGCCGAGGTCAGTCTTGTAATTGATAACTCCTCCGGCGCTTTGCCAATCGAGTTCACGGAAGTAACCGTTACAAGGACCTTGTATCGCTCAGGAGACTCTGAGTATTCGCTTAATGGAGTCCCCTGTCGTCTGCTCGATATTCAAGAACTACTGAGTGATGCCGGAGTTGGTCGACAACAACACGTCATTGTGGCTCAAGGTCAAATAGACCAGGTTCTAAATTCAAGGCCAGAAGATCGACGTGCGATAGTTGAAGAAGCAGCGGGGATTCTTAAATATCGGCGACGAAAAGAACGAGCCGAGCGTCGGTTAGCCGCCACCGAAGCCAACATGACGCGACTTCAAGATCTACAAAAGGAAGTCCGTCGCCAGTTACGTCCGCTCGAAAAACAAGCAGACGCAGCAAAACGGCATGGTTCGGTAGCCGAGGAACTCAGATCAATCCGGCTCTATCTAACAGGCAAGGAAATTCGAACTCTCGAGACGGCCCAAGCCGCAGCAAAAGAACAGACCCTCGAAACCAATGCTGAACAAGTGAGGTTGCGCGGAGAACTAGCTGGACTTGATATCGAGATAACTGCTTCTGAAGGACAACTGGCGGCAGCTGGTGATCAGGGCATGGACCTGCTACCCAGAGTCGAGTCTCTGAGGGAGAGATGTCGAGGCTTGATTGCTCTAGTCGATGAACGTTCCCGAACGACGGAACAAGACCGAGGATCGCTTGTTGCTGCCGACGTGGCTCTGACGCTTGAGGCGGAATCATCGCGATTGTTAGATGAGCTCACTGACATAACGAGCCGAGAGGAGAGCATTCAGGGTCAACTCGTCGAGCTTTCCGAGACCGAGACACAGTTAGCCGGTGAGGCGGACTCATTAGAAATTGACGCGCCGCTGGTCGGACTCGATGCTGCCAAAAGAGCCGCTGAAGTCAAAGGTGAATTGGGTCCGCTAACACGAGGACTTGAACGGCTCACGGCGGAACACGACCGTCTCACTAAGCGAGTCGAACAATTGACTGCCGACATCTCTGAGGCAGAACAACATCTTGATGAATTGCAGGTCAATTTGGCCTCAGCTTCGAATGTCGAAGCAGCCATGGTCCAAGATGTAGACCAAAGCCAAAAGGAAGCGGACTCTGCTGCCGCGATTTTGGCTGCTGTAGTTGATGAACAACAATTAGCAACGAAAGATGAACAGACCTGGTCCGCGAGAGTTGAAGCCCTTGAACTAGCTATAGCGGCTGCCCGTGAAAGTTCGGGATTCCAACAAGTACAAGAAATTGAGGGTGTCGTAGGTGTCCTCGGTGAATTAATTGATGTTGATCCAGGTTGGGAGACAGCAGTAGAAGCAGCACTCGGGTCAGTCCTCGCATCGGTTGTTGTTGAAGACGTAAGGACCGCCAGAATTGCGTTAGAACGTCTGGGCGCGTCTGAAGCGAGCGGCTCAGTCCTAGCAATAAAAAGTCCTTATGTGGCGACGAAACGACCGGAGTCAGAGGATCTTCTTCGGAGACGTGTAACCGGGAAAACGCCCCAACTTGATCCACTTCTTGATTCTCTACTAGCTAACGCCATATGCGTTGCAGGCGGATGGTCGGAAGCAATGGACCTAGCGGAGCAGCATCCCGGGCTAACAGTTGTGACGGCAAGTGGGCATTGCTGCGGACCTAATGGGTGGAGTGTCAGGTCTGGAGACAACGCTTCTACTATCACTGCCCTAGAAGATGCGCGAGACCAAGTTCAGGTGGCCACTGCTAGGAGAGAAGCTGCGGAGGTGGAACGGGAAGTAGCGGAATCAAGACAACGAGATACCCAAACTCGGTTCTCTGAAGCACTATCGCATCTCGAAGGCAACGACGATCTATTGACACGATCCGCTGATGGAATCGACAAGGTTCAACGGCAGCGTCGCGATTTAGATTCGGAGCGAAAAATCCTTGAGACGCGGATGGCTGAGTTACGTCAAGCATTAGACCGGGATCAACCGAGGGTTACTGAACTGGAAGGGCGCTTACTTGAACTGGAAGCGGCGGAGACTTTAGAGCGATCGGCAGTTACAGATGCTCACACGCAAAGACGGGATCTAGAAGGTCGGATCCGAGCAGCGACTCAAGCCCGCGCGGAGCTTGAAACGAACGAAAAGGCACTTGAGCAACAAAGAAAACGGGTTGAAGAGCGTAGAAATGAGATCAGCAGTTTGCTTTCAGCTAATAACCAGGAAGCAGTCGAAAAAACGGACCGACTCAGACGAGTCGAAGAATCCTTGGCGGCTCTCACAGCGATACGTGGTCTGCTTGAACAACGACTTGGTGCCTTAGAAAAAGAGGTTGGATCGTTACGCGATAGACGTAATGAATTGTCAGCAGAAGTGAGGCTTGTCGCCGATCGTCTAGAAGGGCTGCGCAGAGAGAGGTCATCTCTTGAGAAGAGATTGACTGAGATGCAAGAGATTGCAGCCTCTAATGAGATAGCCGAAACTGAACGCAGGTTCAAGGCTGACAACTTGCGAGAAATGCTTCGCAATGATTTGAACGCTGACTCAGACGAGGCGTTAGCTGCGGCGGAACCAACTTTAGGCGAATCTGTTACTCCGGCAGCGCGGGTTCGAGAACTTGAGAGTGATCTGCGTCGAATGGGTCCTATAAACCCGTTGGCCTTGCAGGAATATGAAGCGCTTAAAGAGCGACACGACTTTGTTGCAGAACAATTAGAAGACGTTCGGAGTGGTCGAAGAGAATTAAATAAAGTTATTACCGCTGTCGACGCTGAAATAGTTGACGTCTTTGAGGCTGCCTTCGTTGACGTCGCAGATAATTTTAAACAGATTTTTTCAACGCTTTTCCCGGGTGGTGAAGGGAAATTAAGTCTGACGAGTCCGGATCAAATGCTTGAAACTGGTATTGAGTTGGAAGCAAAGCCATCCGGTAAGAACGTGCGAAAACTCTCTCTGCTATCAGGAGGTGAGCGCTCTTTGACGGCTTTGGCGTTCCTTTTCGCCATATTCCGTAGTCGCCCTTCCCCGTTTTATGTAATGGATGAGGTTGAAGCAGCTCTCGACGACATCAACTTGCACCGGTTCCTTGATCTGGTAGCCGAATTCCGGCTGGAGGCACAACTCCTGATCGTCACGCATCAGAAACGAACAATGGAGGCGGCCGATGTTCTATATGGGATATCGATGGCTCCGGGCGGCTCCTCTCGAGTCCTGAGTGAAAAGGTTGCTTCCTGACTTCGATGCCGGCGAAGTCTTAAATTATTTTGTAGCTTTCAGTCACGGTGAATACGTCCTTACTCATAATTGTTTTTGTTGCGTTGATGCTGTCGCTGGCCGTTTTGCCTTGGCTCCATCGAACGTGGACGAATCACCGGCAAAGCCGGCTGACTAGTTCAGCTGCAAGTAAATTAGAAGAACCGCGTGGTCTTGAACACTTAGAAGAACACGACGGTGCTCTCGAGCCGGCAGAGACTTCAGGTCGAGAGGCGGGGGCTCCTTCGGTTTCGATGCGGGAGCGATTGTCTAAGGCACGGGGAATGATTTCAACTCGGCTAAGCGGCATTCGTGGAGCGCCAGTTGATTCTTCGATGTGGGAGAAGCTTGAAGAAGTGTTGATACTGGCTGATGTTGGCGTGGACACCACTTTGGATTTAGTCAGCCGACTTCGAGAGACGTCTGAAACGGAGAAGCTAGAAAAAGGAAGCGATTTACTTGAGGCTTTGAAAGTGCAGATGAAGAGCGACCTTTGCCGAGACCGAAAGTTGTCGTTGACGGCGTCGCAAGGGGCCGTACCGGTGTGGTTATTCGTTGGGGTTAACGGCGTCGGGAAGACGACCTCGATTGGCAAAGTCGCGCGCAGGCTGACAGATGATGGCCTGGATGTGCTGCTTGCAGCAGGCGACACATTTCGAGCCGCTGCCGCTGAACAACTTGAAACATGGGCTCAGGCTTGTGGTGCAGATTTTGTTCGTGGAAGCGAGGGGGCAGATCCGAGTTCAGTGATTTTCGACTCGGCTGAGGCTGCTCTAGCTCGCGAAGTTGATGTTGTGCTTGCAGATACGGCAGGACGTCTTCACAACAAAGTGAATCTGATGGAGGAGCTCGCGAAAGTTCGGCGAGTAGCGGACCGTGATCCGGGCGAAGTTTCCGAAGTCCTATTGGTGATCGACGCTACAACAGGCCAGAACGGACTCAGCCAAGCTAAAGAGTTCTCCGAGGCCGTTGGTGTCACGGGAGTTGTCCTCACGAAACTTGATGGCTCTGCAAAGGGCGGAATTGTTTTTGCGGTTGAAAGAGAATTGGATTTGCCCGTGAAGCTAGTCGGCTTAGGGGAAGGTGAGTTTGACTTAATTGACTTCGACCCAGAGCTATTTGTAGAAGCACTGTTTGGCGATGATTAGAAAGGCCAACAAGAGCAACGAACCAGGGCAGATAGCCTGACAAAGCCTATGTTCGAATCACTTACAGACCGTTTCGATGGAATTCTTGGCCGCCTAAAAAGAAAAGGTCGCTTGGATGAGAGCGATGTGGCCGAAGCCATGCGCGAAATTCGCCTCGCTCTGTTGGAAGCCGACGTTCACTTCAATGTCGTAAAACGTTTTGTGGAGCGGACCCAAACCCGATGCCTTGATAGAGAAGTCACGCAGAGTTTGACTCCCGGACAACAGGTCGTGAAGGTTGTCAACGAGGAACTGACGACAGTCCTGGGAGGAGAGTCCTTCCAAATTTCTTATGCGCAGAAACCTCCGACCGTTGTCCTTATGGCTGGCTTGCAGGGTTCAGGGAAAACCACGTCGTCGGCGAAATTGGCTCGATGGTTTAAATCCCAGGGAAGAAACCCTCTGCTCGTCGGAGCTGACCTGCAACGTCCTGCTGCTGTTGAACAGTTGGAGACGCTTGCCCAACAGATAGATGTCCCTGTATTCAGCTCCGCAACGAACGCCATAGATGTGGCGCGCAGAGGCCTGGAGGAAGCGCATCTCACGGGGCGAGACGTTCTCATTGTTGACACAGCAGGCCGTTTAACCATTGACGGTGCGTTAATGGATGAGATAGCGCAGATTTCTGATGCGGTGGAGCCTGATCACACTTTCCTAGTGGTCGACGCGATGACAGGTCAGGATGCGGTCAATACGGCTGAAGCGTTCCACGCGACTCTCGAACTAGATGGGATCATCCTCACCAAACTTGATGGTGATGCCCGAGGCGGTGCGGCCCTCTCGGTTAAGGAAGTAGTGGGTCGACCGATAGCTTTTGCCTCAACAGGCGAGAAGCTTGAAGATTTCGACCAGTTTCATCCCGACCGGATGGCTGAACGCATCCTTGGAATGGGTGATGTTCTTACGCTTATCGAAAAGGCCGAAGAAGTCTTTGAACAAGAAGCGGCCGAAGAAGCTACCCAGAGGCTCCTTGAAGGAACGTTCACACTTGATGACTTCGTTGACCAGCTCCGCCAAGTCCGACAAATGGGAGACCTCTCAAGCATCATGTCGATGATGCCGGGAGTGCCGAAGGAAATGAAGGACGCAAGCATCGATGAAAAGGAGATCGACCGGCTCGAAGCAATCGTTCTATCGATGACCCCAAGTGAGCGCAACAACCCTGATGTTGTTGACGGTTCTCGCCGAGCACGGATAGCTAACGGGAGTGGCACGACGCCGGCTCAGGTCAGCAACTTGCTTAAACAGTTCAAAGAGATGCGCAAGACCATGAAAGGTATGGCTGGCCTGGGGTCAAAGAGCAGTTCACGTAAAACGAAAGGAAAGAAGGCAAAGAAAGGGAAAAAGGGTTCCAAGAAAACGGGAAATAGTCGAGTTCAGCCTAAGGGCGACCCCAATGTGCCCAAGCTAGACATAGGTGATCTTGACCTCACACTCCCAGGTCAGTGAGATGACCTTGGCGGCGAGCGTGTTCGTTCGGCCCCCAGACCGATAGGCTTTCCTACTGGCTTAAAGCAATGCCTTCCCTTACCGCTCCACCGACCCTCGGGCCGGCGACGCCGAGTGGTGAATAAGTTCGACAAGATGACCCCGGAGAGACCTAAATAACTATGGCCGTACGACTGCGTCTCATGCGCATGGGCAAAAAAAAGCAACCAACCTATCGAGTTGTTGCAGCTGACAGTAGATCGCCGCGAAACGGGCGTTTCATTGAGATTATTGGTACCTATCAGCCTCGTCTGGAGCCGTCCGTTGTCAAGATCGACAATGAACGCGCCGTTCATTGGCTTCAAAACGGAGCGCAGCCCAGCGAAACCGTCGAGAAACTTCTAAAGATTTCAGGTGCGTGGGCTGACTTCAAGGGCGAACAATTCGTCCCGCCTGTCCCACCGGCCCCGAAGACAAAATCTTCCATGAAAAAATCAGAGCCCAGTGCACCGGTGTCCGAGTCAGATGATTCCAATGAAGCTAAAAGCGAAGAGGTTGAGGAAACTCCACAAGACGATGAAGTAGCAGTCGCCGAAGATGACGATTCCACGGACGATGAAGCGGATTCAGTATCTGATGGTGACGATGAGGAGCAGTCATGACGGACCAAGAAGGAACCACTGCCGAAGAGGTACTTCTTTACCTCATCGCCCAGCTCGTCGAGCATCCCGATCAGGTGGAGCTTGAGATCGAAGAGAGCGATACCAAGATCAGCCTTATGGCTAAAGTGAGCTCGGAAGACATTGGTCGCGTAATAGGAAAACGTGGCCGTGTAGCTAACTCAATTCGCACGTTGGTTAGGGCAGCAGCGGTCAAGGACGGCGTTGATGTTGAGGTCGACTTCAGCGACTGAAATCAGATTCGGCTAGGTGTCAGCCAATGTCACATGCTGCGGAACTACTCGAAATCGGAACTATTGGTCGGGCCCACGGGACGAGCGGCGAAGTCGTCGTTCGACTGATTACTAATAGAGTCGAACGGCTCAACCCTGGAAGTGCGTTGGTCAGCCCGTTAGGAGAACTGGTTGTTGTGGCGGCGCGTCCACACCAAGATCGTTGGTTGGTGCAGTTTGGTGGCATCGAGACTCGAACTGAGGCTGAGAGCCTACGCGGCCTCGTTTTGAAGGCGCCTCCCCTTGATGACTCCGATGTCTTGTGGGTTCACGAACTGATTGGCTCGACTGTTCGGGAGTTTGATGGGACGGATCGTGGAACGGTCGTCGCAGTCGTAGCCAACCCCGCCTCTGACCTTCTTGAACTCGATACGGGTCATTTAATACCGCTTACATTTGTTACCAAATTTGAGGCAGAGCTAGTTACCGTCGAGGTACCAGACGGTTTGTTTGATTTGGGTTAATGAGATGCGCATAGATGTTTTTACGATTTTCCCCGAAGCAGTTGACGCAATGGCAACACTTAGTGTCTTGGGTAGAGGCCAAGAAACTGGATTACTCGACCTTCGCGTTCACGATCTGAGAATGACTGCGACAGACGTGCACAAAACGGTTGATGACAAACCTTTTGGGGGAGGAGCAGGGATGGTTCTGAAGCCGGAACCTGTTTTCGAAGCGGTGGAAGCGGTCGATCCTCATAGACCACTGATCTTGCTTGATCCAGGTGGCGCACGCTTTGATCAGAGAAAGGCCGCAGAGTTAGCTGATATGGATGGGTTTTCGCTCCTATGTGGACGATACGAAGGAGTGGACGAGCGAATAAGAGACAGCCTTGTTGATGAGGAACTCTCAATTGGTGACTTTGTGCTTGCAGGGGGAGAATTCGCGGCGATGGTGGTAGTTGAGAGTGTCGCCCGCCTCGTACCGGGAGTGCTTGGCAATGATTTCTCAACTACCGAAGAGAGCTTTGGCGGCGATCTGCTCGAATATCCGCAATGGACGCGACCCGCTGAGTTTCGCGCTCTCACGGTGCCTGAAATCCTTGTCAGTGGTGATCACGGTCGCGTTGAAAGATGGCGGCTCGCCATGGCGATAGCTCGCACGGCGGAGCGTCGGCCTGACCTTCTGCAACGTCGGGGAGTATCACAAGAAGAGCTTTCCCTATTGGCCGAGTTCGATATAAGCATCCCCGACCGCTTCGTTTCGGAGTAACAGGCCGCTAGCATAATGATTCGTTCTTGTTGCGAAATTTGCAGTCGTTACTGAGGGCAAATCGCGACACCACCCCACCATCGTTCCTCAATTGGAACCCCACACCAGGAGCAAGTGCGCCATGCACAGCACCGATCTTGTAGATCAAGCCCAGCTAAGAACCGACCATCCGGAGTTCGGCCCGGGGGACACGGTGAAGGTTCACGTGCGGGTGGTTGAAGGTAATCGCGAAAGGACGCAGCTTTTCGAGGGCTACGTCATAGCTCGACGCGGATCAGGGATTAGGGAATCTTTCACTGTTCGGAAACTGAGTTTTGGTGTCGGAGTTGAACGAACCTTTCCCCTGCATGCTCCGACCGTTGCCAAGATCGAACGTGTTGCTGTGGGTGACGTCCGTCGTTCGAAGTTGTATTACTTGCGTGACCGCATTGGTAAAGCAGCTCGCGTGAAAGAAAAGCGTTACTAACTGAGGGCAGTCGCTGCTACAAGAACTAGCCCTTTGGAGTTCGTCTGTGACGGGCGCGCCAGCAGCCGAAATGCCAATGCCGCCTGAGGTCAGGAGCGTCTAGAGGAATCGCGACCATATGCCCGAGTCCTGGCGGAAGGTCCCTGTTGCAACCTGGGCATAAGTAAGTCTTGGTCGCCTGGTATGGCTGAATTCTGCGTACCTCGTAGCCATCCTCTGGTTCTAGATCAAACACCATGACTGCTACCCGAAAAGACCCCAAATAACGAGACCGAGAGCAACAAGAGCACCGCTGGCCAGGAGTAAGTAATCAAACTGACCCGGGGTGTGCTTTCGGTAAGGGTTATAACCCATAGGCGCAGTATGCACCTATCAGAGTGGGCAATTGCTTAATTCGCACTTAACTTCGTCTGGAATCTGTTTCGTCGCTGAGACTATGTGCAGCCTCGCGTCTATCTGTCGTGTAGATGGCCGGCTGAATGTCGACTCTGTCTGTACCGTTCATTGTGTGAGTGGAGACGTATGGAATGTTGATGAGTTTCTTCGGTTTTTGACGGACGCTTCACCAGCGACCATTAAGGCTTACAGACAAGACTTAAACGATTTCATTCGGTGGAGCGAAAAAGGCGGCTACCGGACCCCCAAAGCTATTAGCCGTAGTGAAGTAGACAGTTGGATTGCGGGCATGCACAAAAGTGGGCGAGCGCAGAAAACAATGGCCCGTCGGATATCCGCTTTGCGTCGGTATTACAAGTGGTTATTGAAGAACGAAATGATCGTTAAGGACCCGACAGTTAAAGTCAGGACGCCTGAAGGATCTCAGAGGCTTCCTCGACCGTTGCCGCGATCGGAAATTGATCAGCTATTGGATGAAGAGACGCCGCAGAATGCTTTCGACCTTCGCGATCGCTTGATCGTTGAACTCCTGTACGGCTCAGGATTGAGAGTGGCAGAACTTTGTGGCCTCAACGAAGACAGTGTCAACCTTGAAAAGATGAGCATGGAAGTCACGGGCAAGGGCTCTAAGAAACGATTGGTTCCTATTAACGCGATTACGTGCGACCTACTTGAATTATGGATTCCTGATGGAAGCAAGGCTTTTGATGCTGACCATACGTCTCGCGGGAGAAGCTCAGAAGATGACGAATCCACCGACGATGAAGTAGCGGTCGCCCGGGCATTGTTCGTCAACCAGAGGGGAAAGAGAATTGGACGTAGTGATGTCAGGCGCATCTTGCACCGCTTGTTGAAGGCAAAGGGTCTCACGGAGCGATCACCTCATGCGTTTCGGCACACCTATGCGACCCACCTCCTTGATGGGGGTAGCGATCTGAGGGCGGTTCAAGAGCTACTTGGCCACGCTGATTTAACGACGACTCAGATTTACACTCACGTGAGCAAGGAACAGCTCCGAGAAATGCACACAAAACATCACCCTCGTGGGAAGCCTCTCAAGAAGTGATCAATCGGTGTGGTCCTGGCGACCGCTTTACTAGCTACGTCGCTAGACTTCACCGTCGGGCTCGATTTGGGTCCACTATCACTCACAGCTGAGACGACCTCACGGTCGCCGTGTTACATACGGTGTCGATCTCGGCGCAGCAATCTAACCGTGGGGGGAGAAATCATGGCTGCAGTTGTAACCATGTCAGATCTGCTCAAGGCGGGCGTTCACTTCGGCCATCAAACCCGACGATGGAACCCCAAGATGGATCGTTACTTGTGGGGCGAACGCAACGGCATTTACATCATCGACCTTGAACAGACGATCGGCTTGTTGGATAGTGCTTATACCTACGTGCGCGACACTGTGGCCAAGGGTGGAACCATTCTGTTTGTCGGCACAAAGAAACAAGCTCAAGACCCGATCGAAACATACGCCAAAGCCTCAGGTATGCCGTATGTGAATCAAAGATGGCTCGGAGGCATGCTCACCAACTTCAGAACCATTCGAGGTCGGGTTGACAAAATGCTCGAGTACGAACGGATGCAAGCAGCAGGCGACTTCGACAACATGCCCAAAAAAGAAGCTTTGCTCCTAACCCGAGAACTCACCAAACTCCAACGAAATCTCGATGGATTGCGCAACATGGACAAGCTGCCTCAATCAGTGTTCGTGCTTGACACGCCGAAGGAACACATAGCTGTTGCTGAGGCCAACCGCCTGAAACTTCCAGTCGTCGCAGTCGCGGACTCCAACAGCGACCCTGATCTCATCGATTATGTAATACCTGGAAATGATGACGCGATCCGAAGCACAGAGTTACTGACTCGAGTGATAGCAGACGCAGTTCGCGAAGGTCGCTACATCGCCGAAAGCAAAGGCGTAGTCGCCAGCCCCTCAGGGGAACGTAGTCCTGAACAAGAAGCGCGAGTGTCGGTTGAACAAGCCGAAGCCGCGCAAAAAGCACTTGCTGAGGCTGCGGCCCGAGAGGCACGAATTGCAGCAGAACAGGCAGCCCAAGCTACCCCAGTCATTGACCCTCCAGCAGAGGTAGCACCCGAAGCAGAAGTGAAAGCAACCGAAGAAATAACAACCGAAGACTCGTCGGAAACGAACGAGGAAAACTAGTCCGCCAATACCGATAAAAGAGGTGCCCCAGATCCAATGGCAGATTTCACCGCCAAGGACGTTCAAGCTCTTCGTCAATCCACCGGCGCAGGCATGATGGATGCCAAGAAAGCGCTCGTCGAAAATGATGGAGATCCCGCAGCTGCCGCCCAGTGGCTCAGAGAAAAAGGGATAGCGAAGAGTGCCAGCCGCTCCGATAGAGAAAACAGCGAAGGAATTGTTGTAGCGCGTGTCGAAGGCGATATCGCCGCGATCGTGGAGCTGAAGTGCGAGACAGATTTCGTCGCCAAATCCGATCAATTCGGCGAACTAGCCGAAAAGATCCTTTCATCGGTCGTAGCTCACGGAGAAGATGCTGTTTCTGAGAGTGCCACTGACCTTGAGAACATGAAAATAACTCTTAAAGAGAACATCGATTTAGGTCAAGTAATTAGATACGAAGCAAGTCCCGGTTCAGTGCTTGACGCATACGTTCACCAGCAAAATGGGCGAGGCGTGAACGCCGTATTGATTGAACTCAGCAACGGGGACCCCGATACAGCACATGATGTTGCATTACACATCGCAAGTAGTAGACCCAAATATCTCACTAGAGATGATGTTCCACCAGAAGTGGTGGCAGCGGAGCGTGAAACACTTGAAAACATCACGCGTAACGAAGGTAAACCAGAACAAGCGATCGCCAAGATCGTCGATGGTCGTATGGAAGGCTTCTTCCGAGATGCAGCGCTCTTAGAGCAAAAGTTTGTGAAGGACGAAAAAGTAGCTATTTCAGAACTGCTTGCAGATTCAATGGTCAGCCGATTTGTCCAGGTGGAGATAGGTAGCTGAAGTGACGGATCAGGCTCGCCGCTGGGAAGGTGAATGTCCCTGGAAACGGGTAGTTCTTAAACTTTCAGGCGAAGCGTTAGCTGACCCGATGGGTGAGAATATAAGTGGTGAGGTGCTCCAGAACCTCGCCTCAGAGATTGCTTCAGTTCGTGAAGCTCATGAGGTCGATATTGCCATTGTTGTAGGTGGTGGGAATATTTGGCGAGGGATGTCGGGTTCAGATGGAGGTATGGATAGAGCTCAATCTGATCACATGGGCATGTTGGCGACGGTCATCAACGCTATAGCTCTTCAGGATGCGCTTGAAAGAGCAGAGGTGCCGACACGGGTGATGACAGCGATTGGTATGGCCCAGGTTGCTGAGCCTTACATTCGACGGCGAGCAGTGCGCCACCTCGAAAAAGGGCGTGTTGTTATTTTCGCTGCTGGAACAGGTAACCCGTTCTTCACGACAGATACTGCTGCAGCGTTGCGGGCTGCCGAAATAGATGCAGATGCGGTCTTAAAGGGAACACACTCAGGGGTTGATGGGGTTTACACATCTGACCCCAATAGTGATCCCGACGCCGAGCTTCTCGACGAAGTTTCTTTCCTTGATGTGCTTTCACAAGAGTTAGCTGTGATGGATAGTGCAGCGATCGCTGTTTGTAAGGACAATGTGATGCCCATAGTGGTTTTCGACCTAATGACCAGAGGAAACTTCGAGTCCATACTCGATGGTGCCGCGATCGGTACGCTGGTCAGGTGAGTGAGTTCGCAGAAGAAATTTGTGTTGATGCACGGGAACGTATGGAACGTGCCGTTGAACATGCACAGAACGAATATGCGACGGTTCGAACTGGGCGCGCAACCCCGGCCCTCGTCGAAAAGCTAAAGGTCGACTATTACGGAGCAGACGTTCCCCTCCAGCAACTGGCAAGTTTCTCAGTTCCCGAGGCACGAGTCCTCGTAGTGCAGCCGTTTGACCGGGGTTCAATCGAGGGTATCTCTAAGGCACTCATGGAGTCAGATTTAGGTATTAACCCCAATAGTGATGGAGAGGTTATTCGCCTGGTTTTTCCTCCTTTGACCGAAGAACGGCGACAAGATCTGGTACGAGTGGTCAAACAGATGGCTGAGGATGGTCGTGTTGCTATCCGTAACCTTCGGCGTTCCGCTCGGCAGGATTTAGATGCACTCGAAAAAGACAAAGACATTTCCTCGGATGATAAAGAGAGGTTCAGCAAGGATCTTGACCGATATACCCAAACATCGGTTGACGAAATCGACCGCGCGCTCACTGCTAAAGAGCAGGAGTTACTCGAAGTCTGAAGCCGAGGCTGGGGGGAGATATGCCCGATAGTGATGACGGCGAGATTGAACCCGGGCGCCGCGACGAAATCGAAGACGAAAACGACAACGGTCCTTTGCTCTCCTTCGATTTCGAAGAGTCTCCAATGCCGCACTGGTCGGAACCTGGTTCGGGTGAACGACCAGAGGGAGGTGAACGGCCGGACCCCCCTGAAGTTGACAGCCCACTTTCGGGAGGTTCGCGTCTGTTTCCCCAACTTCCGGATGACCCCCATCTTGTCGACACTTCAGACACTGGACTCATGGACGCTGTCAGATCTGACACTATTCCAACAGTTCCGCCCGGCACACAAGACGGACCGTCAGCTGTCGGTTCTGCAGAAGTAATTGAACCGGACCCCGTTACTGAAGAGGAAGGCGTCGTTGTCCAAGCTTCCGAAGACGGCGACTTCTCTCAACCCCAAGTCCCGACCGATGAGTTATTCAACGACACCCTTTTCGATGATGATTTTGATGAAGCAATCTTTGATGATTCTCCAATAATTGGTCGAACCGGTGTCGACGAAGACGACGCACCAGTATTTGATACCGGACCGATTGAAGAGGTCGCAGAAGACGTCTTCGAGCCGAGCGGTGACTTGTTGATGGATATTGAAGCCGAAGAGGTAGCTCTGAATGAGTCTGAGTCGGATGAAAATATGCGACCCGTGGAAGCACCGCTCGATGAGGGCAATCAGGACCCCACTGTTGGGACTGTTTTCGAGGACGAACCTACGGCCGAACTGATTTTAGATGAACAGGAACCGCTAGCTGAGACGGAAATCGTTGATTTGGACCAAAGTCCTTCACTTGAGACCGACAACGACTCTTTGCCTGACAGTGAGAGCGAATCTGTCGACGAGCCTGAGCGGTCAACTCCGCGGGTAATCGAACTTTTTGACACGCCGCCAAGTCAACGGATCATGCAAAGTTCATCACCGGCTGATCTCAACCTTGACGGGGAAGAGAATGATGGGCACGAGGATGCCGAGTGGAGTGAATTTGGCGGACCAGCACCCCATTGGCGAGAAGGTCGCCGCGACTACGAGGAGTCAACCAAAGTGAATGAAGATGACCGAACTGTGACACACGGGTCAGATAGGGGAGAAGACTCAAGTGGATCCTCGGGATCCACTGGGCGAAACCTTCCCGCAGCGATCGGCGTCGGCCTGGCCCTGGCAGCAGCATTTTTCGGGCTACTGAAAGTCGGCCCCTGGGCCATACTCATACTGGTCTTAGCGGCCTTAGGGCTTGCAGCTCTTGAGTTCTTCACCTCGGCGCAAAATTTGGGCTACAGGCCAGCAACCCTGCTCGGTCTGGCCGCAGTCATCGGACTTTCCCTTGGGGCTTACCACCGTGGATTTGAGGCTTACCCCGTGGTCTTCGCTTTGCTGGTCGTAACTGGCATGTGTTGGTTCTTATTTGACGTTGATTCACAGCACGTAACAGCGAACTTCGCCGTGACTTTGTTGGGATTTGCCTGGGTCGGCGGTTTGGGGTCATTCGCAGCTCTAATTCTGGCCCGACCGAATGGTGACGCGATTCTTATTGGAGCTGTCATCGGCACCATTGCTTACGACGTCGGTGGCTATGTCATAGGTAGTACTACGGGTCAATCAAAAATCGCTCCCCGTGTCAGCCCGAACAAGACCTACGAAGGTCTGTTGGGGGGCATGATGCTTTCGGTGGTTGTAACGACCTTGGTGCTGAATAGATTCCCAGGAATCCATCCATGGTCTATTTCAATGATGGATTGTTTCTGGCTTGGTTTGGCAATTGCGTTGATAGCTCCGGTTGGAGACCTAGCGCAGTCGATGATTAAACGTGATATGGGAGTGAAAGACATGGGCACTCTACTTCCAGGACATGGTGGGGCATTCGACCGTTTTGATGCGCTCTTGTTTGTCTTACCCACTGCATACTTTGTTGCCGACCTTGTGCTCAATTGAGAGGTACCTGAGTGACGACAGTCGCGGTTTTAGGCGCTACAGGATCTATTGGTTCCCAAACTCTCGAAGTAGTTAGAGCAGAACCTGATCGTTTTCAAATCAGCGCGTTAGCTGCATGGTCTTCTATTGAGCTACTTGTTGCGCAAGCAAAGGAGTTCAGGCCTGACGCAATAGCCATTGGCCGACCCGAATTGCTAGATCAATTAAAGGCAGAAGTACCGGCGGGTATCGAAGTATTGGTAGGAGCTGCGGCCTACGAAGAGTTAGCGACACGTGCCGATGTAGTTGTTAACGGCATTGTTGGCTTTGCAGGTCTGGGAGTGACCCTTGCAGCGTTGGGCTCAGGTCGGCGGCTAGCTCTTGCTAATAAAGAGAGTTTGATAGCAGCTGGACCCCTAGTTCAGCCGCTTCGCTCCACTCCCGGTGCCGAGTTGATTCCGGTGGACAGTGAGCACTGCGCTCTTCACCAGTGCCTTCGATCTAGTGATCCTGAAGGTCAAGCTCGCCATCTCCATCAATTGGTTCTGACTGCCAGCGGCGGACCATTTAGAGGATTGGATTCAACAGAACTGGAGCAAGTAACCGTTGAAGAGGCCCTTGCACATCCGACCTGGGCGATGGGCCCGAAGATCACGGTCGACTCTTCAACCTTGATGAACAAGGGTCTAGAGGTCATAGAGGCTCACGAACTATTTGGAGTCGATTACAAAAAGATTGAAGTCGTGGTTCATCCGCAATCAATAGTTCATTCGATGGCGACCTTTACTGATGGAACAACTATTGCCCAGTTATCGGAACCGGATATGCGGTTGCCGATTGCCTACGCGCTCGCATATCCCGAAAGAATCTCGACATCTTTTGGGTCTATTGACTGGGGGAAGACACAATCCCTTCATTTTGAACCCCCAGATAAGAAGACATTTCCCTGCCTTGACTTAGCCTATTCGGCCGGTAAAACCGGCGGTACAGCTCCAGCGTGGATGAATGGTGCGAACGAAGCCGCCGTGGACGCGTTTTTGGATGGCCACATTCCATGGCCGGAAATTGCCGCATCGATTGAGAATGCCCTGGAACAGCATGACGGAGCGAATCCAGACTCTGTTGAAGCAATAGTGCGGGCCGATCAGCGTGGCCGTGAATGTGTCGCGACTCGGCTTGCGAAGAGGAACCGCTGATGACTGAGTCTTCGGGGGTCGAGACCAATTCCCAGGTTCGGGCGACGTTGGGACTTCTAGCTGTGGTCGGTTTGCTGGTGCTGCTGGGTTTGCTGTCGAGACCCATGCTGGTAGTCACATTAGTAATCGTGTTCGTAGTGTTTGCCCACGAGCTGGGCCACTTCATCACTGCACGCATGACCGGCATGAAAGCAACGGAGTTCTTCATCGGTTTTGGCCCGAGATTATTCAGCTTTCGAAGGGGTGAAACAGAGTTTGGCGTCAAGCCGATACTCCTGGGCGCCTACGTCAAATTGGTTGGAATGACAAACCTTGATGAAGTAGATGCCAAAGACGAAGCAAGAACTTATAGACAGCAGAGTTATCCGAAACGACTGCTTGTTGCGGTAGCCGGGTCCTCAATGCACTTCTTGATGGCCATTGTGGGCTTACTCACTTTGTTTTGTTTCATGGGGGAGCCAGTGGTTGAAGAAGGTTCCTGGGAAGTAGCAAGCGTTCTTGAACAAGAGAGTGGGGGCGAACGGAGTGCGGCCGCACGAGCCGGAATTCAGCCCGGCGATCGAATCCTCTTCGTCGAAGGCCAATCAACTGCGGCTTGGGGTGACCTAGTCGAAATCGTGCGAAGCCGACCGAACGACATCGTTCAGTTAGAGGTTTTGCGTGGCGACACAAACTTATCTATCGCGACCACTTTGGGCGCTGACGGAGATGGCCACGGGCTACTGGGTATTAGAGGACAAAAAGCGACAAACTTAGTGAAGTACGGCGCGCTCGGAGCTGTCCGCAAGACAGGGACCGAATTCGTGACCATGTTCGGTCAATCGGTGCGTGGCATATGGACAATCATTTCGAACCTAGGCGAGGTAGCGGACCGCATATTCTCACCACCGAACGACCCAAGCGCTAACGACAACCTTGAGACCCGGCCTGTTTCGCTTGTAGGGGCAGTGCAGATAGGAGCGAGTGAGCGTTTAAGTGGTTCTGAACGGATGCAATTGTTTGTGGCTTTCAATATTTTCATCGGGGTCTTCAACCTGCTCCCGTTGTTGCCGCTCGACGGTGGACACATAGCGATCGCAACTTATGAACGCATTCGAGAAGGCACGACGGGCCGCAGGCACATAATTGATACAACCCGATTACTGCCGATTACATATGCGGTTGTAGCCTTCCTCGCTTTCTTTGGTTTGGGAGCGATTTATTTAGATATAGCGAATCCTCTCGGATTTTAAGACCGTGCCCTAGCAGGGAACTCGCGATCAAGCTGACAGACTGTTATTGATGTTTGAACGTCGGATGACTCGCAGTGTGAACGTCGGAGGGGTGCAAGTAGGGGCAGGGGCTCCAATCAGCGTCCAGTCGATGACGACCACCAAGACAGCAAATGTTGAGGCGACTCTCGAACAGATTTATGCCCTGGCGAGTTCTGGTGCAGAAATTGTTCGGTGTACATGTAACGAAATGCAAGCTGCTGAGGCGCTCGCTCGTATTGTTCCGCGTTCCCCGGTGCCGCTCATCGCTGATATCCACTTTCAACATCGGTTGGCCTTGGCAGCGTTAGATGCTGGCGTCGCGTGCTTGCGTCTCAATCCCGGCAACATCCGCAAAGAACAGCACATAAAGACCGTTGCGGCTGAAGCGCGAGACCGCGACGTTCCCATCCGCATAGGTGTCAACGCGGGATCGCTCGACCCTGACATTGAAGACAAATATGGCATGACCGCAGCGGCGTTGGTTGAATCGGCTAAACGCGAGCTGGGTTACTTTGAGGAGGTTGGATTCGACGAGGTGAAGATTTCGGTTAAGGCAAGTGACGTTCGGCTAATGGTGGAGGCTTACCGGCTGTTAGCCGACACTGTCGACTTTCCCTTGCATCTTGGGGTGACAGAAGCAGGACCGCCGCCAGCGGGAATCCTGAAGGCTACGGCAGGGATAGCAACCTTGCTTAATGAAGGCATCGGTGACACGATCCGTTACAGCCTGACAGCGGACCCTGTTGAAGAAGCGAGAGCGGGTCGTCAGTTACTGGAAGCTCTAGGCCTGCGAGAGCGAAGCTCGTTAGATCTTATTGCCTGCCCTTCTTGCGGCAGGGCTGAAGTAGATGTCATCTCAATAGCGGCGATGGCCCAAGAAGCACTCACCGAACTCGACTTGCCAATACAAGTTGCTGTCATGGGTTGTGTAGTCAATGGGCCAGGCGAAGCGAAAGGAGCGGACTTAGGTATTGCCGCAGGCCGCAAAAGAGGACATCTTTTTGTGCGTGGTCAGGTAGTCAAGGTGGTACCCGAAGACCAAATGGTTGACGCGTTGGTTGAATGGGCGCAGAAAGTCGTTTCGGAAGGAATTGATGGAGCGTTAGCTGCAGCAGACAAATCAGCGGAAGCGGAAGCTGAAGCAGATAGGGCAGCTTTGTTGGAACTGCAAGGTGAAGATGTTAACGATGCGGAGGCGATCGTTGAAATGATTCGGAAACGATAGGACACCCACACCGACGATTGAGCTTAAGTTGGTTAGAGGTCACAGACTGATATCATTGCCGTAACAGGTCAGCTTTTTTTGCTGGACGTGGGCGTTGCCCACGTCCTTTTTCTTGGCCCAGAAGAATTTCTAACTCCCGAATATGGCGAAATGGAGGGGTGATGAACTCAGACTCTCAAAGCCACCTCGAACCCATTTTTTCGCTGCTTCAGCCGGTGGTAGAAGCCTCTGGACACAGTTTGTATGACATCCATCAAAACGGCGGCACGTTGGCTGTTCTCGTAGATAGCGATGATGGATTGGGTGTTGATGACCTATCGGAGCTCAGTCGAGCTGTATCGGTGGTTTTGGATGAACATGACCCAATACCGGGCCGCTACACCTTGGAGATTTCAACACCAGGAGTTGAACGTCGTCTTCGACAGGAAGACCATTTCACCGGCGCGATAGGTGAGATTGTGAATGTCCGAACTAATCCAGGGCCCGATGGCAGGCGTCGAGTCGTCGGTACTTTGCTTTCGGTGTCGAACGGCTTACTAACCATTGAGAGCTCAGATATGGGTGCAACTGAAGTTCACATGTCTGAAGTAGAAAAGGCGCGGACAGTCTTTGAATGGGGACCTGCCCCGAAGCCGGGTGCAGCTGCGACGAAAAACGGATCGAATAATAACCACAAGGGAGGAAGTCGACGATGACTACCCCAGACATGATGGAAGCCCTTCAGGCTCTTGCTGCAGAAAAGGGAATGACAACTGAGTTGCTCCTGGAGGCTGTCGCGAACGGACTCGAATCGGCCTACAAACGAATGCCTGACACTGCCGACGACGCCTATGTCGTCATAGACGAGATGTTTAATATTTCCGTTATTGCTCAAGAAATTGATGAGGAAGGCAATGTCGTTCAAGAGTGGGATGACACGCCCGAAAACTTCGGAAGAATTGCAGCGCAAACGGCGCGTCAAGTCTTGACCCAACGGATTCGTGAAGTTGAACGCGACATGAAATATGACGAATATGCGGGTCGCGAAGGTGACATAGTGACGGGCATTATTCAGCAGACAGACTCCCGTTACACGCTGCTCGATTTAGGCCGAGTTGAGGCTTTGCTTCCTCAGTCGGAACAGGTTCCTTACGAGAGACCAGAGCCGAATAGTCGTCTAAAGGCCTATATCGTCGAGGTCAGAAAGACGGCTAAAGGCCCTCAGATCGTCGTGTCGCGGACGCATCCTGGATTGATACGTGAACTTTTCAAACTTGAAGTGCCCGAGATTAGCGACGGAATAGTTGAAATGAAGGCCTGTGCTAGAGAGCCGGGACACAGGACGAAAATTGCTGTTTGGTCAAATGACACCAACATTGACCCTGTCGGTGCTTGCGTTGGAGCGCGTGGTGCCCGCGTGCGACAGGTTGTTAATGAACTAAGAGGCGAAAAAATCGACATCGTGCCGTTTTCGGAAGATCAGCATGACTTTGTTGCTAAAGCCCTGTCGCCGGCCAAGGTGCGGGAGGTTCGTTTCCACGAACTCGAAGGCGTGGCTGAAGTCGTAGTGCCCGACCATCAGCTCTCGTTAGCCATCGGTCGCGAAGGGCAAAACGCGCGACTAGCGGCACGTTTAACTGGCTGGCGAATTGATATAAAGAGCGAAACCCAGATTCTCGATGAAGAAAATGCCTATGCAGAAGGTGATTGGGCTGAAGGGGAGTGGGTTACGGACGCCGAGACAGGCGAGCAGACATGGGTTCCAGCCGATGGAAGTGAAGCTATGTCTGCTGATGACTGGGCAACTGCTGCTGAGGAAGCTGTGTCCGAAGACAACCTCGATGAAGATGTATCTGAAGAAGGTGAGAGTGAACCAGCGTCAGGTGAGGAACTTGCCAAAGACGAAGTCAATGAGGACCCGTCCGGTGAAGAAACCGGGGAGGAAGAACTCTCCATAGAGGCAATTGAAGACCAAGAAACCCTTGAACAAGACGAAGAACAGCCGGTCAACTGACCACTAGCGGGCGTGATACCCGGTAGCGTGGCTGTTTGGTCTACAGCACCGTTATTTACCGGAACCTCGTCGCTGTCTGCGAAGATGGATGACATAAGGAACTATCACTGCCGCTTATTGGCCTAAACGACAAGTAAGGAACGCGTTTGCCCAAGAATCCCCGGGTATATGAGCTCGCAAGAGAGCTAGGTCTGACCAACGACGAGACGCTCGCGCTCTGCGACGCGCTCGGCATTGGCGTAAAAAGTCATTCCTCAAGTGTGCAGATTGCTCAAGCCGACCGGCTTCGACGCAAGGCCGAGCGAGAAGGACTAATACGGGAAGAACAGCCTCCTGAACCAGAAGAGGATGGGCAGGCACCCGCGAAGAAGGCACCCGCGAAGAAGAAGGCACCTGCGAAGAAGAAGGCACCTGCGAAGAAGAAGGCACCTGCGAAGAAGAAGGCGCCCGCGAAGAAG
>Ga0114933_10001965_pt1 | contig 22066 bp, 28 predicted proteins | sample 4SBtaG_FD_89691 | JGI IMG/M metagenome (GOLD analysis project Ga0114933, IMG submission 89691) | Deep subsurface microbial communities from Kolumbo volcano to uncover new lineages of life (NeLLi) - 4SBTROV12_W25 metaG | ecosystem: Environmental > Aquatic > Marine > Volcanic | place: Kolumbo... | reverse complement strand
ATCAGAGATTGTGTATTATAACGAGAAAAAATTTCAACATTTTTTTCAAACCGAGATCCCGAAATGTCAGCTATTGTGCTGTGTGTGTCATCACCTTAAAACGCATTATAACCTAAAAATTAACCCTAAAAATTAATTTAGTATTTATTGTCATCATTCTCTTACAAAATGGCGATATTGGTCGTGTTTGGTTTCTTGATGTGCATGATTCTCGGTTTCGGCTATATTGGCTACCTAATCGCAAAGTTGAGGGATAAGATTTACATTTAAGGTTTTTTTTCAACCGACAAAAGTTCACAAACATACACACACACATACACACACATATACAAACAAAGTACAAAACAACAACATGAATTTCACCACGCGCAATACGACCGATTTTTTAATATTGTTGAACTATCTCGATCAGTTCGACGCAGAATGGTGCCACTTTGAATGCCGCGAACAAGATGTTCACATCCAAATCCTCGATTCCTCGCGCTTGGCATTGATCGACGTGCAATTGGACGAAGAATATTTCAGCAAATATCAATGCGACAAACAAATGACCATCGGCATCTCGCTCACCAAATTGTTGAGCATCGTCCGTTTGGCAAACGATCAGAAAATCATACTCAAATGGAACGCACACAGCTCGGAGTTGAACGTGTACGTCAACAATTCTCGACATGCTCTCAAAGCGTCCACTGAGCACCAACCATCGTTGGACATCACCTCGTTGAGACATCAGTGTATCTATGATATCCCGCCATCGAAATTAAAAGAGTGGAAAGATTTGTACGACATATACAACGCGCCGATCACCTTTATTCCCGCAGAATTGACCTTGACGTTGACCACAAACGACGATACTGGCGATGCTCGCGTATACGAACGCATTGTGCCCACGTCCATTCCACCTAAACTCAATACACGATGCAGCAGCGACGATAAAACGCCGTATGACATTTACGAAATTCCCGTCCCGCAAAGAAATATTGAAAAGATGGTGGCGCTTGCTGCGTTTCAACAGCCGGTATCGCTGCGCTTCATTTGCGACACCAACCAGCCGGTGCAATGCCAAGTGGTGACGCAGCATATGTTGTTCAATGTATTCTTTTCTACCGTGGATTCAGTTTAAGAATTAGTATATATATAGATACCTCGCACGAGTAAATGTCTGACATATCCACTAAAATTGAAATGGTAACGAATGATGATGATATTGAATCAATAAGCGAACGTCAAGACCTTTTGAACAGAGGAAAAAAGGTCGTAAAAAGTAAATCCGCCAAAGTCAATTGCTGTAAATTCATCTTGATTGCTATGGCTGTCTCGATTTTTATCGCCATGATAATTCAAATCTGGGACGATTACGGCAGTTATTTAGAAACGCACAGCTTGCCACCGAGAGTGCACAGCATGTCGTCGCATTGCCACAGGGAGCAAGACACCTGCATGACGAAAAATTACAATGCGCCAGCGTGCACGTGGCAAGACAACAACGTCACTTTGCTCTGCACCGGGTCGAAACCATCGCATCACATGGTCGAGACGAACGCGGACCACTTGCTGGTGGACATGGCGTGGGAGAATGAGCTCAATATCACGTTCTCTGGGATTCCGGTGCATTGTCTCCATTTGACAATTTGGTCTATATAAACGGTGAGCGAGAAAACAAATGATGAAACAAATTTCCACGAAATATATCGTTGCGAGTATACTTATTATTGGATTTTCAATCGCCCTGTATTATGCCAAACAACATGTAGATAAAAAAGATAAAGATGAGTTAAGTTGATATAATTTTTTTATAATATTCCTCTCGTTGTACGTTCTCGCTCACCTCCAACTGCTTCACCACCAGCGCATGTCGTTTCGGCAACCACGTCCCGTACCAACCAAACACCCACGGAAAGATGATCGGGACGCGAAACGTCTTTGCAATCAACAGCCGCAGACGATACAGCGGCGCTTTTGGAACATAATAGTGTTGACTCGTGGTCACCAGCGGTAAGATAGGCGCGCCCAGACGAAACATACCGTAACGTTCGGTGTACATCTCGCCGCGCTCAAACATGACCACTTCCGGCACCCCACCCGGCACCAAGAGGACCGAACTGACCTTTAGCGCCGCTTGCAAGCTCGCTTTGTCCGCGGACACGCAGCCCAAGTGCGCCGCTAACCACCCGATGAACGGTATGTGAAAGATCAGCGGCGCCACCGCAAACAGCGTCCGCGATTCGGGACGAAAATGAACGCAAACCAAGGCGCCGAGGCAAAATAGCTGATGTGGGTGCGATGCAATGAGGTAGTTCCGATCGTCCGGGATCGTCACCGTGCTCACCTCGTCGAACCATTGGTGCCACGGAATATTATTGAACCACGTGCGAAGCCTCGAGGTGCAGATCGGTTGGTCGTCCCGCAGCTTCGTGAGTCCGGCTCCCATCGCAAGAAACAAGAGCGCGAACGGAGAGCCCATGGCGACCAGCACAAGCAGCAACGGGATACTGTACGCCCATAAAAAGAGGCAAAGTGCCATCATAACGGCGTGAATCATACTATAAATAGCCCGTGCCGCGTATATATACACGATGGAATGCGTCCGAGTGAAAGCCAAGTTCCCGGAACATGTACCGTTTTACATAGCGAGGATGGTGATGCACGACTACGTGGTGGACTCGCTCGAAGAGTTCAAAGTCGCCCCGACCGACGAGCAGTTGCAGCATTACATTACTAGAAGATACAAAGAAGACGAGTGCACCTTGCCCTACTGCACGCTGGTGACGCTCACGATACAAGAGGCGTTGAACACAGTCAGCTCGAGGAGCATGGCCACCTACCAAGCGCCGATCAAGAAGCGGAAATTGTCCACGACGGAACGAAAAGATTTCAAGAAATTCAAAGCTGTAAATATTACACCCAACGCGTTTTGCGAGGTATGTCAGTACGACATCAAACGGAGTTTGTATACGTTGCCGTGCGGATGCATGTTCCACGGCAGGTGCATACGAAAAGCATTGGAGTACCAAGCGAGGTGCCCGTTGTGTTATAAAGATGTATTTTAACATATATTTCTACTCTGACTGTTGGTTTTTTAAAACTGTAAAATTGGTACGTCTCATCCTTTCATATTCCTCTTTCCATAAAGCCCAAGATCCATAAAACAGTACTAAAAATAATGATACCACGTACACGGTAGCAGCTGACGATTTCCACCGCACTGATACTGCTGTCAATAATGCTACACTATTAATCGTGTAGCTCCATGCAATTGTTGTCAGTTTTGAATACGTGTAAAAATAAACAAATGAAAACAATGCCGTCAAACCCATATTAATATAATTACCAAACGGAACAAGTAATTTATTACACTTATCTACCCCTCTACATGAAGAGAAACTTGATAAGTAGGAAAATATTGCTCCATACACTAAAAATGAGAGTATTTTCATGTACAACGAAACATTAGTAAATGGGGGACGAAGAACGTGAATGCTTAAAAGTCCTATAATGATGCCTATAATACCGTTTCCAAGATCTAAAATAACAACATCCACAAGACTTTCGGGCGTGTCATTATCTACGCCAAACAATATAAAGCTCTCCAGTGTTAAATGAGCGATTACTTCTAACATTTCCCAAAAAGCAACGAACGAAAACACGAAAAATGCAGTATTCCAATAGTAAATAGTAGTGCTTGTTTGATACAAATAACAGAGAAGCATAGGGAATATAACGTGATTGGCTTCATAACTATAAAATGATTGTGAATCTAGAGAAAATTCCAATGTCATCTATTTAAAAAAAAAATCTTATTATATATACATGTATATTATATCTTTAAATATGAATACAATAGGAAGAGAATTATTTCTTTTCTTTTTATATTTACTATTGACATTTATTGTTGCCACTTCAGCCGCATGGGTGGTTTGGAACAGTCAAAACGAAAACCCTACAGCTTTGTACGATGTAATGTTTGAGATACTACCCGATTGGTCACAGATTGACTTTCCCGTTCCTAATATTGTATTTCTTATACAAACAATCATCGTTATTGTTGCTTTAAAAGAATCAAAATACAAATACATTTGCCAAATGATTTTTTTAAATTGTACACTGTTGCTGCTTCGAAGTGTTACCACATCTAGCACACATATGCCAAACATTAAAGTATATGATTATTGCAAAGAACGCCCAGATAACTTTTTTCGGGTTGTACAACTAATGATTACACATGGTACGTGTTCAGATTACATGTACAGCGGTCACACAGTAACGTCGTTTCTCTTGTATTTAGTCACGCATACACACGCTACGTCATATGCTTACGAGGTTGCGAGTGGTCTTTTTTTAGGTGGAACCATATTTTCACTGTTGGTTTTCCGTTGGCATTATACCAGTGATATTTTAATAGCGTTAGCTATCACGTGGTTATTATACAATTTGTATAAAGAAAATGAAGCTGAAAATGACATGTGGTATTATTTTACTTCATTAAACAAGATAAATTGGAAATGTAAACGAATTGGCAAACAACCACGTACTGATTTCTCACGTAGCGCACAACCAGTTGAAAAAACTACGAACTCTCTAACGCGCGGGCCTGCATCAAGATGGCCCAAAATTTCACGTACAGCTGCTTCTCCGTCATCAGCTCCAGTACCTTGGCATCGTCAAAGTGCAGAAAATACTCGCGGTTCACCAGCAGAAACGCCGTCAAGAACGATATCAAGCGCTGAAACATCGTGGAATTCTTCTCGTCGATGACAAAGTCCAGCAAGTGCACGCATTCGTCCAAACAAAACCAGTTTAAAAACATCGTCGAGAACCCTTTCATGATGATGTACTTCACCACCTCTCTCCCTTTTAAGTGTTCAAACAACTCGAAATCGAGCGACATGATGTCGAGCACCACCACCGAGCGGAGGCAATCGATAAAATGCAGCGGTGCGTCGTCCTGAGACGACATTGGCAACATCGGTTTGATAATCAAGATGAGGCGGTGCATGCAATAATAAGTGTCGATCATCGCGTGGTCCGGGTCGCTGGCGTGCATCACCTTGTAGACCACAAAGCTTAAAAACGAAAAGTTTTGGCAGTAGCCGTAGCCTTGGTTGGTCCACGCGTACCACAGCAAGATGTTGCGGAGGTCGTTGATGTGCTGCGTGAAGAATTCGGTGTTCGGAAACGTCCGCGTCAAATCGCGATCGATCTCGTCGACGGGCAAGTTATCGACATCCGGATCCGACATGTTGATCTCGCGCAGTTCGCGGATATCGCTAGCAGATCCCAACAAAATATGTCGCCATTTCGTGCCCAGTATGTTCATGCACTTTTTGGCATCAGGCATGCCTTAAATAATCGGCGCACCGAAAAGTATTTTTAATTCCTATAAATACATACCCTGATTACGATAAAAAAATGATACGTGCTATTACAAACTCTGATTTAAAATACGATCACTTATTACATGGAGCAGTTGCCGGAGGTGTCACCGTCTTGCAATCTGCCATCGCATTGCACGAAGACAACAGCGCATTGGGACACCATGCCGCGTTACTGAGCACCGCTGCTGCCTCCGCAGCCGGTTTGCAAGCAGGATACCATTTATCTTTGTTTGGTTCCCAGATAATGGGTTTCAACGGCAAAGAAGACAGCAGTACACCAATTCGAACCGTGATGCGTCACTTTTTAACAACTATTGCATTGATCGCGGCGGCGGCATCATACGGGTACGAAGTCGTCCAATTGAATCGCGAACCACCGATATTAGGTATCCTTTCCTTGATTGCGTTGTTGGCCATGCGCATCTTGGACAGTGTCATAGACAACGGTTTCCAAGGTCTCATCGAAGCGGGAGAAGAAAATAATGGAAAGCTCGTTTTGGTACACTTGTTGTTGGCGGCTGCAGTAACATGCGGATGGATTCAATATGCAGAGTTAGACAAAAATCGACCAAGTTACGTGATTGATCAAGATGAACTGGTATATCTTTTGGGAGCGATTGCTGCCTCCGCGCATGTAGCATTGGAGCCGTTGGCTCGTATAGTTGATTACTTGTTATCAGGTTACACGGTCACCGCATTCAACCGATATCCAATTGTACGCCAAATCGTCTCCACCTTTGTGTTATTGACCACAGCATATGCCACCGGGTACATGTACAGTGGTGTAGACGCAAAATGGGGATTGGCAGGATTAATTGCGTACACAGTAGCTGATGCGGTCGGTCGCGGTGCTTACTAAAATAAATTATTATTAATATTACATTGTATATGATTTGTCATTTCTACAAACGTTTTTCTCGGTAAGGGAGTCCGCACGATATATTCCACTCGTTCCCCTTCCTGCTCCCACCGCTTGTAGATGACAATAAAAAAAAACAACGCGTAATAAAACACCGTGAACGATACGAAAAAATACTCACTCGAACACATCAACATAAAGAGGCCGAGCAACACGATGTCGTGCAGCGCCGCAAAGATATACATCCCCGTTCGACGCGGGATGATGACGTACTGCTTCCATTGTTTGTACGCCATCCACAGCGGGAGACTGATTAAATGCGCATTCAAATACCAATACGGAATAGAAGTGTCCGAGTTGCGCACGTTGTGAAAAAATCCCGCCATCAACAGCAACACCGTCACGCAAAAAAAGACGTTCAACACGCTCATTTGAATATATTTGACTATAAATTTATAGATCACTTTATGCAAATGAGTTTGCGTTCCGATTTGATATTCTGGGGCCTCTTTGGCTGGATTCCGTTTCTATGGATCTTGCCCATCCAAACCTTTCATTACGGCAAATTTGCCAACCGTGAAGCGCAAAACATCGGCTACGGCGGCAGCGGGTTGTTCGTCTTCTTCTGCGTCATGCTGATAGTGCTCTTGTCGTCGCCCATCGACGAGTGGGGATGGGTCGTCGCCATGCTCGTTTACACCTTCTTTTACATCAGCATCATTGGATTGCTCGGTATATGGGTCCTAGGTTTCATGCGCCTCTGCTACTTTGACGAAGAGCAGCGCGAAGACATGAGCGACAGCAACATGAAAAAAATGGAATTGAAATCAACGTCCATGCAGCTGTAATAACATGGGCATCGAACGGTGCCGTCTGCCCAGCTCGCGCAAGGTCCGGTGCGTCGGCTGCTGCGTGAACACGTACACCGTCCATATATTGGCCTCGCTCGTTGTGCGACAGGCAGTGTGCGTCACGACGCTCGTAATCGGTTGCTTGTTACCGTAAAAACTTTCCACTTTGGTGTAGAGTCGATCTTCAATAAAATAACTTATCATACTATATGTTACAATTCTTCCGCGTTTGAAAAACGAAAACGTATTATGTACAGGTTCACGATGAAACTTCTTTATCAACTCTTTCTTCGGCGTCGCCTTGTGGTGAAACGCCACCTCCATCGCCAATATTTCTTGCACGCACAACAATTCGCCAATTTTTCTCATAATATCCGTCGGCAAATCCATCTCTATATAAGTAGACACGCCGATTGTATAAATAGATGCCATCGCCAAATCCCAAACGCAGACGTATCTTGGACGATTCCGAAGTATCTCCACAAAGCTCCGTGCACAACGCGCCATCCTCCACCAAAGATGATTGGCAAAGACTGTTGCAAGGGCAATTTACACCCACGGAAACGAAATCCGACGTGCCTAGCTTCTCGTCGTCGCCCATGACGCCCGCAGAAACGCCGTTGGAGACCCCGCTGGAAACAAAAAACAACGATGGATTTGCCATGCCCACGCCGCGGTTGACATCGACGCTGAGCACATTAAGCACGGCCAACAGCACGGCAAACAGCACGTTGCCAAGCACCAACAGCATCGCATCCACGATACCGGGCACCTCCGCCTCGCTCCTGAGCACCGTGTCCAACCTCTCGGCCATCGGAAGCACCAAACATTTGACGCCGTTCACGCCCACCGGCGACCATATCAAAGACGTCGACTCGGTGCCGCTCAACTTTCGCAAATTGCTGATCACCGCGTTCAAAGTGTACGAAGAAGAGACCTTGATCAGACTCGACGACAAAAAGGTCAAGACGCACATGAACACGATGCTCGACGGCATGAAGCAGAAAGCTGCGGCGCGAGGCGACAAACTCATCATCAAATTGAAAGAGCTGCTCGATTACATTCCCAAAACGTACCACGATTGGACGCGGAGTACGATGCAAAAGATGTTTCATCGGAATTTTATGCAAGCAGTCTGCCTTCACTTGTACCGAGACGATCCCGATATTGACATGGGGAAAATCATGAAGATGAACCAATTCGACAATTTGAAGCAGCAGGTATTGTGTCTGACACCCCGTCGTTTCGGTAAAACCACGTCGGTGGCCATGTTTGTTGCGGCGTATTGCTTGACCGTGCCGCGTTCAGAGCAGTGTATTTTCTCTACCGGTCGACGTGCCTCGCAAAAACTGTTGGAACTGATTCGAGACATGATCGTGAGTGGGCGTTATCGCGAAATGTTTATCAAATGCAATCAAGAAACCCTCATGTGCCGAGGCGAAAACGAGCTCGATATTCGCAAAGTACACTCGTATCCTTCGTGTGCGAAGACGCTGCGTGGTACTGGTGGGGACGTGATTTATCTGGAAGAGGCTGCCTTCATGGCTTTGGACGTTTTCTTTGAGGTAGTCGTGCCCTTACTGGAGATGGAAACCACCGCACTCATTGCCATTTCCACGCCGTTGGATGGATTGAATTTTTATTCCGAGATGTTTGATCTGAAAGGTGCCGACGGTAAACCGCTGTTTAATACCCTTCGCGTTGGTCTTTCCTGCGCGAAATGTCAGGCGGAAGGCAAGAGCGCGTCTTGTACCCACATGAAAGACGTCATTCCGCCGTGGAAATCTGCCGCTAAATTGCAAGTAATTCTATCTCTACGACATATTATCAAACAACTAACTAACAACCCCACAGCGATATGGTTGCCGCTATTTATGGTGATCGAAAGGGTACGTACATCTACTTTTTTCTCTTCATTTTCGACAGCTACTAACCACTTCTATAGATTTACTTGCACGAGAGTCTATGGGTCAAATCACGGTAAGTTTCAATCAACATGTATTACGAATTTACTTTTTACTAACACATATAATAGAACGACGCCGCTTCCGTCTTCTCGCAAAAATTGGTCGATCAACTCATGGCACGACCGGAATGGCGTATCAAAAACCCGTCCAAGTACGTTTTCTTAGGTGTCGATCCTAATGGAGGCGGATCCTCCGACCTCGCGATTATTTCTATGGTGTTTGAAGAAAACAATTTGATCTTTTGTGGTGCAGAAACTCACCCTGCCAAAAACCATGATCAAATTGAACTCCTTCTGTGCGGACATATTCGTGCCTTGCGTGGACACGAGTCGTTTCGTAACAGCTGGATCATTTGCTTCTTTGAATCGAATTTAGGGCTTGAGGCAGCCCACATGGCTCGTAAGTTATTCTACTTTCTCTTTTTTAATTACAATCAACTAACAAATACAATAGACATGGTTAAGAATGAGAGACGCTGCTGGGTGATGGTACGTTTTATCTCGATTTCCTGCCACATACACACTTTACTAACATCCTACACAGTACGAGAAAGGGCGCGCTGGGGTCATAACCACAAACGAAAGAAAGGAAAAAGTAAGTTGCATCTTCTAGAATATTTACATTTATCATCTACTAACAGCTTTACAGTACACGGATTCCGCTTTGACTTATTTCAACATGGTAAGTAATTTAACACCAATCTACACATTAAACCGTCAACTAACACCTGATACAGAACGCCGTGCACTTTGTGAAAGACATGGTGTGCGCCAATGCATACGACGACGCCAACGAACGCTTGAGCAAAGTAAAAGCAGAATTTAAAAAGCAGCTGTTGCAATTCCAAAAGAATGTTTTATTGCCAGCCAATTCTTGTAAGTTTGATCTATTTAACAACTTGAAAAAGACTTTCACTAACACAAACACATTTTGATAGGGGAAATCGCTAAGTAAGTATACTAACACGTAACTAGAACTTATTTTCCTTAACTAACAAATTATTAACATGAACACAGGGTGGTATACGTAAGTTTTCTATGGTATTATTGGACATATTTACACAATTCTCTAACACATTTTTATTTATTACAACAATACAGACTGGGAGTAAGTACGGAATTAATATCCACACTCAGAAGTTATTCACTAACATAATATCAACATAAAGAACTCAAGGCTGGTGTAAGTACAAAAAACCCGTATTCTTTATCAAAATAATAATACTAACAATAAAAAATAAATAGATGAAAGATGACTTGGTAGTAAGTATGAAATTACAGTGTTACAAAAAGAAACACAAACTAACAAATTTAATAGATGACACTTTTATGTAAGTAAATATCCTTAAAACAAATAATGATCACTTCTAACAACATTTAAATATCATAGTTACAACATTCTGGGCACAGCAATTTTTAAGGAAAGAGGTTCAAGCACCGTACGAAAGCTTCATATAATTTTATTGTATTTTATTTTTATCACGAGGTTGATATACCCCGTTTGTTTGAATTTCCCATTGGGTACCATTCCAACGCATATCGTAAACTATTTTACTTCCTTTAGCTATATTTTCTGACGGTAGCATGGGTTGAAGATTAGTATAATGACATGATTTGTACTGCTCTTCCGGTTTAGTCAAATCAAATGAAGATAGAGGCATAATGTGATCAATATGAATGGTGTCAAACGTCATGGTATCAGTCATTTGCGACTCAATCCATTGCTTTAAATATTCCCATGTACATCCAGTTAACTTTTGTGTAGATGTACACTTATTACATTTAAGTTTTTGTATATGTTGTTGAAGTCTACGTCGAACTAGTTTCATTACTTTATATTTTTTGTCTCTTTTTTTTCTTTTTCTTTCATATTCCATTACTCCTTTAATGACTTTTTTTCTATTCTTCTTGTAATATTGTGCACTGTGCTTGTTATGACATCCCTTACAGTCATTTCTATGTTTTTTACTATCTTTACGCATATGAAACCCCTCCAAAGGCTTCTCCACACCACAGGCGCTACAAACCTTCATGTTTTACAGGAATACGCATAGCTTTTATACCCCAGCACCACGGGCACACGGCACCGGAGACAGCGCGAGAAGGGTATAAAAAGCAATACGTATTCCTGTAAAACATGGCGTATGTTTTAGATTTTGGTAAATATAATGGTAAACACATATCCGAAGTCCCTAAACAATACTTAAGATGGTTATGTACATCGGATAAAAAAGTTACTGAGCGATGCATGGTCAACTTTATTCAAAATTAAATAATTTTATGTTCGGTACTTGAATACTATATAAATAGAATAAGTTTATAAAAATATGTCACCTGATTTAGCAGCATTTTTAATATTTGTAGGATGTGCAGTTTTTGTCCTTATATGTGGTGGTGCGTGTAGTAAAGACCCCGACGAAGATTACTACGAATGATTAGTTTAATTTACTTCTACAATTAGGACAAGTCGTATTGCGTTCTCCATAAAAAGTGTTGGAAACGAATGAATGACAATAATGAAACATAGATATTTAATAGAGACAGCGCGAGAAGGGTATAAAAAGCTCGGGTACAACATACAAATGAACGTCGGGAACAACAATTATTACCAATATTACCAGAAACCACGTGTAGAAATCTATCCTCCCGTAGAACGCCCCACGGTACAACCCGTGCAACACGAACAGCCCGAATTGGATTTGTTGCAACAAGTGAGGAGGTTGGCCAACAGCATCGATGCGAGGTTGACTGCGATCGAGCGTCTGCTGAATTAATTTTTTTTTCATATAAACGACAGCCGCGTGTTACCAAATGAGCAGGGCACCGAGGAATTTCAAAACGGAGGAACGAATCAGCGCATTGATCAAGATCCAAGATATATTGCGACGGTACGATTGCAAGCCGGCGTTCGACAGCGAGGAAGAAGAGAACGCGTTGAAGAAGCAAGTGGCCCTGTTGCTTGCGATCACTACGTGGACAGAGAGAGAGTTGATGCAGTACAACGTGGTCATCCAGCAGAGCAACATACTGATACAAGAAAAGAACCTGAGGCAACGAGAAAACTTGAATTGCAAGATGGAGAGAAAGACGTGCGAGTGCACGGTATGTTAGAGGCCTATATAAGGTAGACCCAAAATGATCCGACAAGATTTTTTAAAGGAACAAAAGATAAACGAGTCAGAGATAGAAACAATAACATATAAAGGTCAATATTATATAATAAATCGTTTACTCGCATCGAAATGGGTGAAATACCACGACGACAAGGCCGTGTGGTAATTGTTGTGCCAGCCTTGCAACTCACCGCGCCGCTTAAATACACATCTATTTTTCCCATTCATATTTATAACAAATGTGATACGCTTCGTCGTTCACGTGTGTTTTGACGTTTGTTTGGTTTTTTTAATATCGTTTGTGTAATATTCCAATGTTTTAATCTAGATTCTGCGCTTTTAACAGAACACCATTTACTACCATCCTCATTCAGTTTACCACGATCGAAATCACAAAGGCATTTAAATTGCTCCATGTGTGGTGGTATGCGTGATCTTTTTCCCAAGTTTTGATCATCTTCTACATCTTCTTCTTGGTTATCGTCTTGCGCTGGTTGAATCATCGTGTAATTGTCAAAAAACAATCGTTCAAGAACCTTGTATTCGACATGATCAACGTACGAAACCATGTGTCCATTATCAAAGTGATTCAATTGCATGGTCATAGGTTGCGACGCCACAGGTTTAGATCGATGATTCCAATAGACCAGCGGATTTATAGTATATTCAAACTTGCCGATGTTTACTGACATATTTTTATGATCTTCTCCGAGTAAAGTATACGAAATCACGTCAGTTGTAAACGAATCAATGTACATAAAACAGGCGAATGGTTTTATATCGGAATCAGACGGAGGCGTCGTAATGATACCACAGCACGGTTTGGTTTCCTCGACTTCTTTCAAAGTACCAACGCGGACATAATGTTGTTCTACATCTCTTGCTGAAACGTTTTGTGTGCTGGTGATAAACGTCCCCGGCAATTGATCTGTTGCGACAAACGAATTTGGAAGATTGTTATCGACGCCTTGTCGTTTCACGAATAAGGTAGGATCGTATGTTTGTAAAGGAGCATTCATCATGTCATACTCGTGCGCGGAGCCAGAATGTCCAAGCACTTCCAATTGTTTATCTTTATCTTGTTTCAACGTTGCCAATTTAGTATCCATTTCGTCTTGCATTTCTTTCATCTTGTCTTGCATTTCTTTCATCATCTTCTCATGCATGGATTGTATTTCTTGTAAACTTGTCAAGTATTTGTTCTCAACTTGTTTGCACTCTGCTTCTCTGCGCTCTGCTTGCTGTTTTCTATAAAGGTTGTAAGCCTCTTGAACATACTCATGCGTTATGACATTTTGCACGTCGTAATAATAATGGACACCAAATAAATCCTCCGCTGCGTTGCATCCTTTTTTTAAACATGTTTCGTCTTTTTTATTGACATTCTCCATCATCGCATCATACATGGCGCCACCGTGTGTTTCGTTAAAGCCACTTATCGTCGCTATCACTTGTTTAAAATTATCGCTGAAACAATCATCTTTAACATCTTCATCAAACTCACTGTCTATATTTGTCAAGTTTTTTTCATATAATGTTGCAAACTGTTCCTTTACTTTGTCTAAGTTTACCACTCCTTTGACCATTTTAACATCACGAACAAGGTTGTCTTTGACCCATTGTTGCACTTGATCACGCGTTGCTTCTTTTAACGGAACGGCATCGTCTTTGATGAATGGCAACGTTGTGATTTCTTCGCTGCGGTTCAACAACAAGTCTTGATGCGTTTGCCATATATGTTGCAACAATTTGTTGTTTGACATTTTGTTGTTTGACATATCACTTATGTCTGATGTGTTTTTTTGCAATGGTTGACTGCTTGAACTTTTCAAAACGATACAATTTGCTAATTGTTGTAAATTGGACATCGTTTCACTTTGTTTTGTTTTAACTACGTCGAGTGTTGTTCTGTTTGGTTATGTATGTATGATGTTTGGTTTTAACTACGTCGAGTGTTGTTCTGTTTGTTTTTATTTGTTTTTATTTATATATATATATATATATATTGTTGCTTTCATTCATTTTTTTTTTGATGTTTTTTGAGGTCTTTTACGCGTACAATACTATCTACCTGCTGTTTAAGATCGACAAAAATCTTCTAGAAGATCGTGTTAGAAAATAGGGTTTTTAATCCAAAGCAAACCATACAACCATACCATTCAATAGCATTAGATAGCACTATGAAAAAAAATAATAAAAATAAATATAATACAACTAAGAAATTAACCTAAAAATTGAAGTATAAATAAAGCATATATATTTACAAAATATGAAGAAACGACGACGAGTCTCGTCAGATGGTCTGCGGCTCTTCAATATGTCACTCACACAACCTCCATCATCCTCAAAAATCAAGCAACTCTTACACTGTTTTTTTTATACAGAATACGATGACCGCTTAGACGAGATGGTTGCGCAGTGCCGCGTTGCAACGCAACAACTGTTGGCGTACACTCATCACAAAGACATCAACGTCAACAAGCTCATCAACAACAGCATGTATAACCTGATTCACGCCATGTTGATGGACGAAGGACAACTATTGACCAAGCACCGCGTCCGACAGAATTACCGGTATTATTTCGACGTGGCAGAGAAATGCGAAGCGTCCGGGGACCATCACAGTGCCATCGTGGTCATTGCGTGCGTCATGCATCATGCCATCGGTCAGTTTCGTTTCAAGCACCGCAACAAAGATACCGACATGCTAAATAAATTCGAAGAGCGGTATGGGACCTTTCGCAACTGCTACAAACACCATTTGAAAGAAGCGATGTTTCAATCCGATTACGAAAACTACTTGCCGTGTATCATGGTGCTAAATATGCATTACGAACGGCACAAAGCGTACAGCACCATCGGCAGGTGTAAATTGCGGTACGAGCCGGACGAGATCAAGGCGAAATTGGGCATGCACGCGATTCAACACCACTATCCGGGAGAAAAAATGGCGTTGTTCGAAGAACCAGAAGTAAAAAACAATACCGAGTTGATTTTGTTGGCGCAAGGAATTAAAAAATAAATTTTTTATATATTTTAGAAGTGGGCAACTCGATCGCAATATCTTGTTCTAATGCTTCGAGCTGCAGCACGTTGTACTCGAGGTTCGACAAATATCCTTCACCGTAACCTTTGACCGCCGCCGAGATACTATTCTCCCATTCCTTGTACCAATTGATCGGCTTGATATTGCGCGTCGTGCATTCTTTCATCACGTTCGCCAACGACGCAATCGGTGGAAAAATACCATCAAATCTTTGGTCAGCACAAATGATGACGTTTTTGGTCGTCATCTTTCCATCTTTCATCGTCATGCAAAACAACTCGCCGTCTTGCTTGACCCAGCACCATTCAGTCTTCTTGATTGCTTTTTCGTACTCGGCAAAGATATCTTGCACGATGGACAACAAGCGCGGGTTGCTCGATATCTCCGCGCGGCGTAGAATGTACCGTTTGTTGACATAGTGTGCTTGCATTTGCGCGAGTTGTTGTCTTACATAATATTTCGCGCCAAAAATCTGGCCCACGGTACCCATTAATTTTCCAACGGCAGCTAACATTTTCAATACATGGTAGTCTATTTATACGTTTTTAAAGACACTGTTTGATACCAACTGTTTGCTATTCAACAACTGCAGTTCGGGCGGCAGTGGCGCTTTTCGTTTCGGACGTTGAATCTGCACCGGCAGCAACGTCTTTTTTAAATGTTGAAAATTCTGTCTTTTGCGCCGGTGTTGATACTCTACCGGCAACATCTTTATTTTTAATTTGGCAACGGACGATATATGCTTAACTTTTTCCGGCTCCTTCATCAACGTTTCGAAATCAACTTGCATCGTCGGGGTTTTCGAATAAATCAACTTTCGCTTCGGTGAGTTTTTGATCTGGATGCGCACTTGCTCCATCAAGTTTGCATTATCTTCAAATTTCTGCGCCAACGTTTTGCTCTTGTCGTCACCGTATTTTTTCTTCAAATACTTGTGCAATCGCGCCATGCGCCATGTATTGATGCGCAACTGATTGGCAAGATCTTGCTTTTCCAATATGTCTTCGATAACAGGGTCTAACGTCTCTGGCTCCGGTTGGGTCTGCGTGCGTGTCTTCGACTCTGGCTCCGGTTGGGTCTGCGTGCGTGTCTTCGACGTCTTTTTTATGTACATAATGTAAAGGAGACAGAGAAAGGCAAAGGTGCTCAATGCGACAATAGCTCCGACCGGATTGACTGTTTGCACCGGTGTCAACGTGGCGCGAAGCCCGGTTCGAGAGGCATTTAAGGTAATTTTGCTATCATTTAAGGAGTTTGGTACAGTTAAGGGAATTGGCGTGGTTTTGGGCGTGGTTGTATTCAATTTAGTGGTCGAGATATATTTCGTGGTGGGTATGATATTTTTCGTGGTGGATATGAGTGTTGTGAACACATTTTTGGTCGTTGTTTCAGTGGGTCTCCATGTCGTCGTCGGATCAGATACAACAGGTGCCGGTGTGGTTGTTTTAAGGTTTTTTTTTGTGGTGGTTACAATTAGGGTTGTCGTTGTCGCACTATTTAACCGCGTGGTCGTCTCCGTAAATGTTGGATCTGTTGTTGGATGTGGTGTTGTCGTGTTTAATATCATATGCAGGACTGTACGGTTCGACGCATTTGTTGCAACAATGGATTGATTGGAACGAGTGGTCGTGGCTGCGTTTGGATAAGCTGTTGTTGGTGCTAGACTCGGACTTTGCGTTGTTGATGTGTTTGTTGTGTTTGGCGTTGTATACGGCGGCCAAGCTGTTGTTGTTGAAACCAAAGTGGTTGTATTTGACTGTTCCACTGGTGGCCATGTCGATGTCGTCGTATTGTCGCTACGTGATGTGGAGTTTGTTATCGGCGCATTACACATATATAACGGCGGATCTATAGCGTCGCACGCCACAGCATGGTCACAGCGGTACAGAAAATAGTCCTCGCGGCTCCAAAGGAGCGTGCAATTCATGGTTTATCAACACGAGAGTCAAACTTAAATAGTCCTATAAATATTGCTCATCGTTACTCAAATGAGCTACAGCAGATGGTACGAACGACAGCGCTCTCAGATCAAATGCAAAAACTGCGGCACCAAAGCCTATCGAAGAAAACTGTGCCGCCCGTGCTACAAGGAGAATCGAAGAAACAGCGGCTTTCACTGCACGGTGGGGACGTGCATCTGCCCATGCTTCAGCCACACGCTGTGTCAGCGGCATTACCAAGCGTACATGATCCGGTGCTTGATCTGCAACGAGAAAAATACCTACTGCCGCCAGCTCTGCCGAACGCACTATCGCGAAGCGTGCAAGACCGGCGATTTTCCGATGCCGCCCACCTGCAGCCAATGCGACACGGCGACCTTTGTCAGCGACCTGTGCTTGAAACACTTTAAAGAATCGGTCAAGACGAGCTGCCTCGTGATTGGGTGCGAGAAAGATCCGTTTCGACGCGGGCTCTGCACCACCCACTTTTTTCGCGCTTACCGCAAGCACAAGAAAGCAATTTTGGACGCCTATAAATTGCAACAACAAGCGGAAAAACGATGACCACGCGCCACGTGGTGCGCCAAGACGGGCGGTTCGCGTACAAAGAGTTTACCAAATTAAAGTGTTTTATGATGGAGAAAAAAGCGCTGGAGGTGCTAGAGCCGCACCCGTTCGTCACACAGATGATCGACAGCTACATGGAAGACCACCTCTGCATCATCCAAATGACGTTTTACGACGGCTGCGACGTGCACACGTGGATCCGACGCAAGAACATCACAGCCCCGCGGTTTGTCTGCCACGTCGCGAAGAAAGTGTTGCTCGCACTAGACTATGCAGAGCGCCATCACATCTGGCACCGCGACATCAAGCCGGAAAATATCATGATCGATCAACACGGCATCGTCAAACTCATCGACTGGGAATTGTGCAGCTTTCGCATCCACAGCCGGTCGTATGTCGGCACCAAAGAGTACATGCCGCCTGAAATATTTCACCGCGTCGCGTACAACTGCCAAAAAGTAGACATGTGGTGCCTCGGCGTCACGGTGTTTTGCATGCTTACGGGGATACGACCCTACGGCAATCTTAAAGGACTCGACGTCGATCATTTTGAAGACGAATATGTACAGGCCATGTTCTGCCGCGAGTGGGACTTACTATGGCGATCGTTTGAGCAAAAAAGCAGCTTTCCAACGCTGCCGAGGAATATCAAAGACTTCTTACAGGCACTGCTATGCGTGCGTCCAGACGAACGGCCGAGTATCATCGAGGCGATGGAGATGGAAGCGTTGTACGACCACGCGACGACGAGCGAGTTAAAAGCCGAGTTGGCAACAGTATAAATACTACAATCTTTTTACACAAACATGCATCGTACCGTCAAACGCAACCGTCCCGTTCCTCTCTACTACGACCAAACCATCTACGACGACGCCGTCGAACGCGGCAAGCAGATGGGACGCTTAAACCACAGCATCACGCAAGGCAAGAGCAATCACTGGGGGTTCATTGGCGAAGCCTTGGTGGCCTGCTGGACAGACGGCGACATTGTCGACGACTACGACTTTGACATACGCACCAAACTCGGCACCAAGCTCGAAGTCAAGACGAAGAAAACCACGCGACTCGACGCACCCTTGCCGCATTACGAGTGCAGCGTCTGCAACTACAACACCAAACAGCGCGCCGATTACTACGTGTTTGTCCGCGTCTGCACCTTGTACGAGCAGACCAAGAACCCAGAGCACGCGCGCGCGTGGATATGCGGTTACAAGGCAAAAGACGCCTTTGCAGCCGAGAGCGTCTTTTTCAAAAAAGGAGACGTCGATCCGTCCAACCATTACAAGGTGCATGCAGACTGCCACAACATGGCCATCGACAATTTGCAACCGCTTCCATGCTTCACCACGAAGTACGTGTAAATTGGCATATATAAGCACAGCAGCGCAAGACAAATGGACAAGGAATCCGACAAGATTATCCGCTATTTTTTCATGCTCCACGGTATGCGAAATCCACGGTACGCGCCACCCGAGCGCCTTAAGCCCCTCTATCAGCTCTATTGCCAGTTGACGCCAGAGGAGAAAAATAGGTTGCGAGCAGAGTACGAAAAGAGTAAAATGAAACTATATAAAATAGTACCTACATAATTATATTATGGGACTTTTTTGGTGCAAACCATGCAACCGTGGCACCCTCACACAATGTTGTCGAATCTTACAAAATCCACTGGTGGAGGAAGACTTGGTCACGGCCTATGCCAAAGCAACGAAAGAGGAGAAAAAAAATATACATAAAAAACTCCAAGAACGTAGCAAAGGGACGATCGCTGGTGCCGAGAATAAGTTTAAAAACGACGAATGGTATTGGGAAGTAAAATTCCCAGTATGGCATGAACCAGAATTCATCTCAAGGGCACGAAGACTCGGTGGCATTATAATGAATGCTTTTCCCATTATGATGGTGGCGCTCGTTTATATTATTCTTAAGTTTAATTATAGACCTTACGAATCAGGGTCGACGACAGAGCAAACATTCAGTGAGATTGCCAAAGACCTTTCCTTTTTATTTGGTGTCTTGTTGTCGCTTATTTTTACCAGTGCCGTAGCGAAAGGAAAAGAAAGCAAAAAGTTATACGCAGCCTTATGCGGCGACGTCAAAGCATTGGCGATCTGGGTATCCACCTTGTCGGATCATAAGCAAGTGTACAATAACCCAAACAAAAAACCAGAAACTATTGAGGTAGAATATACGAAAATTCGATTGTTGTTGTCGGTAGTTGCACCCGTCGCGAAACATGTTATCCGTGAACACAAAAAAGGTAAAGCCGATTACAAACTGTTGGATGATAAATATCGAGTGATCATTCGTGCGAAACAGTTCTGCGGGCGACCCCCACCGATACGCGACAACAGCCAAACATGGTGTAACGCTAAAAATCCGATCAAGCAATATTTGTACAAAAAAATAGAATATATCAAAGACTCGTCCAAAATGGATTTATTCGAAGTAATCATGTATTGTCTGTTGGATGAAATACACATACTGCAAGAAAAAGGGATTGGGTTTGGTAAAAAAATAGGACTGGAACGTTCACTTATTGGTAAATGGCAAGACATTTACGGATCATGGGGAACCATGTACAGCTTAAGCATTTACAATCAACCGTTAGCAGTCCGAATATCTATATATATTGCATTGTTTGGTTACACTTGTATCATTGCGTTTGCACAGGATGATAACCTTTGGATTAATTTTTTCACCGTGATAATAAATATATTGCCTTATCTTATCATGTGGTCGATCGCTTTATGGATTGAAGATCCATTCGCAAAAAGTCATTTCAACACAACCATACGAAAAGATGCACGCGATACGCAACAGCAAGTGAGCCTCTTGATGTCAAATCGAGTAGACATTGATGTTAAGGATCAGTTACAATTTGATATTAAACAAGAAGCTCAGGAAAAATATGCCAGAAATCCCATCACGACAATCAAAGTCCCATTACAGGTGCTAGACAAGGTGCGAGAGGGGAAGGTAGATGACGACGTCATTAGAAAATACAATAGTACGCGAGAAACACAACAGGCAAAACCTGTGCTGCGTAGACCGAAAACGAAAATTTATAAAACTGTTAATTTTTAAAAATCGTAAATTGGAATATCACTCAACGCTTGTTGGACTTGTTTTTTGCTCTCTGCCTCTTTCTCAGCCTCCAACTCCTCTTTCGACTTAACTTTCGGCATCCATACAACCACGACATCGCCGCCAAGATCCCCGGAGACGCCGTATTTCACCTCGTTCTTATCGCGGAAGCAGTACGTGCGAAATGAAATCGACGGGATCACCAGCGCGTGGCGAGGGATGTACGCCGGCTCGATCGGATCGTAGGTGCCTGCAGCTACTTTTTTCCAAAAGACGGGACGCTGCGCGTTTCCGTGAAAGTCGAGCAAGCGGCGTTCGAGTTTCAACACTTCGATCTCTTCGTCGTTCTCGTCGTGGTCCGTCTTCAAGAACGCAAAGTTTGCACCGGCGACGAACGCATCCTCGTCTTGCGGCAACGATTTCTTCGCGTCCGCCCACACTTCCTCGTCGTTGAACGCCATGCGCATCATTTCCTGCGCGGTGGTGCGGACCCACTCGAAACATTTGGCCTGCGGCGCAACATACAACGCGGCATCCTTCTTGCAATGGTCCGGAACGCCTTTCGTCAACGTGACGGAAAATTTAGCGCGTTTGGGATCGTTAATGGACCATTTTCCTATTTTTTTTCCCAAGGTGCCGTCTTCTCCCAAGTCGCTGTAACGAACGAGAAAGGGCGCGAGCGTCAACGGCGGCATTGCTTTAGATTCCAATCCCGGAATGGACAAGCGGATGTATTTTTCGCCGTTGTTTTTGGTCTTCGTGATGTAAGTGACAAGCGTCTTGTCGAAGTGGCATTGGCGCAAGGTCGCTTTGCATACTTTTTTCTGCGGCGGCTGCGGAATGACGACCGGCGCGGATGGCGCGTTGCGCGCGGGACCTTCGCGCATGCGTTTTAAACGCTCGAGGCGTTCACTGGAAGCTTTTGGCATGGTTTTTGTGGTTGCAGACATATTTGTTGTTTGTTTTGTTTGGTTTTTGATTTGTATATATAGTGCATGTAAGTTTGTGTGTGTGTATGTATGTGTGTGTGTGTTTTGTCGGTTGAATTCGGTTGAACGATTGTCGGATTATATAAAAATTACCTTAACTTTATTAAATTTGAAAAAAAAAAAAAGTTATATTTGCCGCATATATATATTATCGATACACAGCATTACGGCATACCCTTTTTAATGCTATTTTATTAACAATATATAATTCAAAATTTGGACCTCTTTTTATTTTTTTTATTTCATTCTGAAAAATAAGATTTAAGGTTTTTT
>Ga0114933_10001963_pt1 | contig 22088 bp, 25 predicted proteins | sample 4SBtaG_FD_89691 | JGI IMG/M metagenome (GOLD analysis project Ga0114933, IMG submission 89691) | Deep subsurface microbial communities from Kolumbo volcano to uncover new lineages of life (NeLLi) - 4SBTROV12_W25 metaG | ecosystem: Environmental > Aquatic > Marine > Volcanic | place: Kolumbo... | reverse complement strand
TCTCGGTGGCTGGGTCGCCTGCGGGGTGCGCTCGATGACGGCAATGCGACCCTCGTCGCGCGGCTCCTCCACGGGGCCAGCCGGCTCGCGGACGAGCTGCGCAAAGACAAGCCGACGTCGGAGGCGAGGAGGCGTGCGGTCAGCTGGCTCGGCGCCGCGCCGGGCCTCGGCGGCGTGGAGCGGATCTCAGACCGCACGCTCGTGGAGATCGCTCGTGAGCAGCTCGCGACCAGTGAACGCGGCGGGGTCGAGCGTCGGTACCTGGTCGATCTGCGGAACGGCGAGGTGTTTCGCGAGGAGCGATCTCGCACGGCGCCGACCGCGTCCGTCGGGCCGTGCCCGCGCGTCGTTCAGGTCGGGCTGGCAGAAGTGGAGCACGGCGCCACACCTCGACGAATTCGGCTGATGCAATACACGGTGTCGCTGACGCCCTCGCGGGACGAGCTTCGTCGGGTCGAGGCCAACGGCTACCGCCGGTTCTCCGCGCTGGCCGATCGCTACCGCGCTTGGTTGGTCGAGGACCCGGGCCAGGCGGAGCCCTTCGCGGTCGTCGTGCCCAAGCGGTGGCGCACCAAGAACGGTACCCCCACCTGTTATGACGATGACGACGTGCCCCTCGCTTTCGCGCGCGCCGAGAACCCAGCCGTGATCGACGTGCTCGAGCAGCTCCGGGCCCCACGGCCTCGGTGGGTCGCGGGTCGCCTGGTCGACGCCAAAGGCTCGTTGCTGATGATCCCCTGCGTGGTCGCGGCCCCGGACGGGGAGTCTTCTCGACTCCACCGCATGCTCTAGCAGGGCGCCGCGGTTTTCAGCGGTGGCGGTGCGCCACAGCGCCGGCGATCAAGCCAGAGCAGAGGAGGGCGACCCCGCGCGCGACCATGGGCCAGCCCTCCAGCTGCACGTGGGTGCCCTCGAGCGCGCCGAGCGAACGCTGCACCAACTCGATCGCGCCGAGCGCGGCGCCTCCGATGGCGAGCCCCCAGCCGAGCGCTCGGTCGACCCGGAGCACTTCGGGCGCACTGACCCAGGCGCGTCCCAGCCAACGCGCGATGACCGAGGTGCACCCGATGGCGGCCGCTCCGGCGAGGAGCCACGCGGCGCTCGTCTCGACCGGCGTGCGCGAGCTTCCATCGAGACCCTGCAGCCCCACGACGATCAGCGCGGTCACGCCGCCGGCGGCCATCGAAGTGAGAGCGGCGAAGAGCACCGCGAGGGGGCGTGCGCGACGGGCACTCGCCGCAAGAGAGCGTGCTCGGTCGACGGAGCCGCGAGGAAGGATCAACGTCGAGCCTTCCGGGCGATCGTCGGCCGGCTCCCAGGTACCCACGTGACCGCCTCCGGGGTCGAACGCGGCGAGCTCTTGCTCCAGCTCTAGGACGGTCGCGGGACGCAGGCTCGGGTCCCTCGCCATGGCGCGCTGAATCATCGCCTCGAGGCCGGCCGGGATGCTCCGCTCGAGCGCCCGAGGCCTCGGCGGAGCCTCGTGCAGGAGCGCCGAGAGGAGCTGGGCCGGCTCATCGCCGATGTAGGGGGAGCGGCCCGTGAGCATGCGGTAGAGCACGGCGCCGACCGCGTAGATGTCGGCGCGCTCGTCGGCGCGGGAGCTCCCACGGGCTTGTTCGGGGGCCATGTACGCGGGCGTGCCGACGACCGCGCCGGTACGTGTCATCTCTTTCTCGCCGCTCAGCTTGGCGACCCCGAAGTCGAGGATCTTGAGCGTCGTCCTGCCGTCGGCCGTGCTCTCGAGGAAGAGGTTGGACGGCTTCATGTCCCGGTGAATGATGCCCTCTGCGTGCGCCGCCGCGAGACCGCGGCAGACCTGGCGAGCGATGTTGATCGCCTCGCCGACGGGCAGCTTCTTCACCCTGTCGAGGCGAGCTTTGAGGTCTTCTCCTTCGAGGCGTGCGGTGATGATCGCGGCTCGGCCATCCGGGGTTCGGAGCACATCGACGACGTCGAGCACCTCGTCGCTCCGGATGCGGCTGAGGGCTCGGGCTTCTCTTTCGAACCGGCGGACGGCGTCTTTCGATTGGGAGTGGGTTTCGTGCAGGACTTTGACGGCGAACCGGCGGTCGAGCCTCGTGTGCTGGGCCTCGTAGAGTCGACCCATGCCGCCTCTGCCGAGCGTGCGGACGATGCGGTACGTGCCGGCGAGCACCAAGCCCAGGAGCGGGTCCTCGGCTTCTCGGTCGAGTCCGAGCGGCGTCGAATCTCTGGGGCAGACGACGTAGTCGCTCGGGTACTCCTCACCGCACGTGCGGCAGCGGCGGAGGGCTAGCTCCCCGGTCTGGATGGTCGCTTCGCGGGCTCGTTCAGGACGGCGCCGCACCGGACGACGCCGGCGTCGGCGAACGTTCGGAGCGGGCGAGTGGGCCTCGACGGAGGGCATCCCCACGAACCTACTCCGATGGCTTCTGAGGCCCCAAAAAGCGACGAACCGTGTAACCTCCGGCCGCTCTGACCGTAGCTCGCGAGGACCTGTGACCCACTCCCATTATTACGACCGTGAAGACCTGGCGAAGTTCGGTGAGATCGGCGAACACAAACCCGAGCTCGCCGAGAAGTTCTTCGACTACTACGGCGCGGTCTTCGAAGACGGCGCGCTGACCGCCCGAGAAAAGGCGCTCATCGCGCTCGGCGTTGCCCACGCCATTCAGTGCCCGTACTGCATCGACAGCTACAGCAAGGACTGCCTCCGCAAGGGCGCTGACCTCGATCAGATGACCGAGGCGGTGCATGTCGCCGCCGCGCTTCGCGGGGGTGCGTCCCTCGTGCACGGCATCCAGATGCGCAACCGGGCGCAGAAGCTGTCCATGTGACCGAGCCGGCCTTCGAGACGATGCGTGCGCGTCGGCTGCCGCTCGCGGAGCCGGCTACGCAGTTGAGCAAGCTGCGCGCGCTCGATCTGCAGAAGCAGATGGGCGAAGCGCTCGACGAGGCCGGGCTCATGCCGTTGCGACCGACGAAGATCGACACGTTTCAGATCAACGTCGGCAAGCTCTGCAACCAAACCTGCCGTCACTGTCACGTCGACGCGGGCCCTGATCGGCGTGAGGTGATGACCCGGGAAACGATGCAGCAGTGCATCGATGCCCTGGCCAAGACCGAGATCCCAATCGTCGACATCACAGGCGGAGCGCCGGAGCTCAACCCCGACTTCAGGTGGCTCGTGGAGCAGTGCCGAGCCCTCGGCCGACACGTGATCAACCGTTGCAATCTGACCATCCTGCTCACACCGAGCCACGCCGATCTCCCGGAGTTCTTCGCCCAACACGACGTCGAGGTGGTCTGCTCGCTCCCCCACTACGCTCGACTCAGTACCGATCGACAGCGCGGCGGCGGCGTCTTCGAGAAGTCGATTCGAGCCCTCGCGCGTCTGAACGAGGTGGGCTACGGAAGCGGCGCGCCGGGGCGGCGGCTCGTGTTGGTCACCAACCCGGTGGGCGCCTTCCTACCCGGCGATCAAGCTGCGTTGGAGCGCGAATGGAAGCGGGAGCTGGACCGACGACACGGAGTACGTTTCGACGCGCTCTACTGCATCACGAACATGCCGATCAGCCGCTACTTGGAGTGGCTCGTCGAGTCGGACAACCTGCTCGAGTACCAGCGCGAGCTTGTCGGGGCCTTCAACCCGATGGCCGCCGCCAACGTCATGTGTCGGAGCATGGTCTCGGTGTCTTGGGATGGCGGCCTCTACGATTGCGACTTCAATCAGATGCTCGAACTCCCCGTGCGTCCGGCGATGCATGTCTCGGATTTCGACCTCGCCGCGCTCGAGGCGCGCTCGATCGTGGTCGATCAGCACTGCTTCGGCTGCACGGCCGGCGCCGGCTCGAGCTGCGGTGGCTCCACGGGCTGATCGCGCTGACGCTCGCCGCTTGCGGCAGCGAGTCTCGCGACGCTGAGGCCCCCACGCAGCCCGCGGCCATGACGATCTCTGCCGGCGGGGCTGCGCCGATGATGGAGGACGAGGCCGCCGCGATTGCTGTGGAGGTAGCGCCTGCGATACGTCGTGCCATTGATCCAGGGCGGCTCGATCCGACGCGGATCGAACCCCAGGTGCTCGTGGACGTGGCGTTCACCCCGCGCCCGGCCACGCCCGTGCCCGTGCGAATCGCCCAGCTGGAGTTGCCGCCCAACGGAGCGTGGCGTCCTCCGGTGACGCCGTGCCGCGATGTGCTGGTGCTCGTGCGAGAGGGTGAGCTTCGGGCGGTCGGCACCGGGATCGCGCCGCCGCAGGCGCCGAGCACCATCTACGGTGGAGACGCGGTTCGTTTTGGCCCGGAGGGGGATGGACTCCTGCAGAACCTGAGCGACCAGCGCGCCCGGACGATCGTCGCGATCGTCACCGGCGCGGACGGCTCTTCCTGTGCGGACGATGCCGTGTCGGTCGCGCCCGACCCGCTGGTGGGCCCGATACGCATGAGCTCGGTTCGCAGCACGCCGGTACTCTCGGTGGCCAACGGCGCGATGCAGGTGCGGATCCTCCTCGACGCGGACTCGGCCGGCGCCCGCCACGGTGGGTTGAGCGTGCTCGACGCGGATGCGGACATGGTCGTGCCGGAGCACCGTCACCCGGAATCGGCCGAGGTCCTCTTCGTGGAGCAGGGCGGCGGCGTGCTCACGCTCGAGGGACGCCAGGTTGCGGTGCGGGCGGGCGCGGCGATCTACGTGCCCCCGGGTGCTCTGCACTCCTTTCGGGGGGACGGCGGCGAACGCTTCAGGGCCATTCAGGTCTATACCCCATCAGGTCCAGAACAGCGTTTTCGCGGCGGCACTTGAGCTCCGCGCGCCCCCCGACCCATGCTCGGGCATGGCGCGACGGCAATCGAATCGGAACGCTCTCCTGGTGCTCGCCGTTTCGGTGACTGCGCTTTCGCTGCACGCCGTTTCCGTGGCTGGCTGTGGAGGGGCAAGCATGACCGGCCGAGCCAGCTACTACGCCGACTCCCTCGCCGGGAACGCCACCGCGAGCGGTGAACCGTACGTGCCCTCCGAGCTGACCGCGGCGAGCCGCGATCTGGCGTTTGGCACCGTCCTGCGCGTGACCCGGGTCGATACCGGAGCGAGCGTCGAGGTGCGCGTCAATGATCGGGGCCCCTTCGGAGACCACTCGAGGATCCTCGACCTGTCTCGGGCGGCGGCGGAGCGGCTCGACATGATCCGCGCCGGGGTCGTGGAGATCAGCGTCGAGGTTCTCGAGCGGCCGTGAACCTTCCCGGGGCTCCAGGCACCGTTCTCAGTGGACCTGGATCGCCGCCGTGACCCTGTGCAAGGCTCGGGCCCCCAGCCCGCCGGAACATGCTCTTCAACTCGCTCACGTTCGGCGTCTTCTTCGCGCTCCTCCTGCCTGCGTACTTCGCGCTGAGGGACCGCCTGCGGGCTCAGAACGCGCTCCTGCTGGTCGCGAGCTACCTCTTTTATGGTTGGTGGGACTGGCGCTTCCTGGGGCTGGTCGCCGCCTCCACCGGTGTCGACTTCCTGGCCGCTCGGGCGATCGCCGACGGTCCCGCGGAGAGGCGCAAGGCCTGGCTCTTCGCGAGCCTGGCGATGAACCTCGGCGCGCTCGGGGTCTTCAAGTACTTCGACTTCTTCTCCGAGAGCATGGTCGCGCTCCTCGAGAGCATTGGATTGCATCCCGATCCCGTGCTCCTCGAGGTCACGCTCCCCGTCGGTATCTCCTTTTATACGTTCCAGACCCTCAGCTACACGATCGACGTCTACCGGGGACAGGCCAAGCCTTGCCGGCGCATCGACGACTTCGCCCTCTTCGTGAGCTTCTTCCCTCAGCTCGTCGCCGGGCCGATCGAGCGCGCCCCTCGCCTCCTCGGTCAGATCGGCGCGCTGCGTAAGTTCTCGCCGGGGCAGGTAGAGGTCGGCACCTGGCTCATCGTGTGGGGCCTCTTCAAGAAGATGGTCATCGCCGATCGGCTCGCGCCCATGGTCAACGAGGCCTTTGGCATGAGGGTCAGCCCGGGCCTGGACGTTCTCTTGGGAGCACTCGCCTTCACGTTCCAGATCTACTGCGACTTCTCCGGCTACACCGACATCGCGCGGGGCATTGCCAAGGTGCTCGGCTTCGACCTCTCGCTGAACTTTCGTATCCCGTACCTCGCGCTCTCGCCCAGCGACTTCTGGCGGCGCTGGCACATCTCGCTCAGCAGCTGGCTCCGCGACTACCTCTACATCTCGCTCGGCGGCAACCGCGGCGGCAAGTCGAAGATGTACCGCAACTTGCTGCTCACCATGCTGCTCGGCGGGCTCTGGCACGGTGCTGCCTGGAACTTCGTGCTCTGGGGCCTTTATCACGGGCTCCTCTTGATCCTTTATCGGCCCTTCGAGGCCCGTGTTCGACAGATGCCCTGGCTGGCGTGGCCGGTGATGTTTGTCTTCACGGTGATCGGTTGGATCATCTTCCGCGCGCCCGACATGGAGAGCCTCACGTGGATGTTTGCGAACCTCGGCGTGATGCCCTCGGCGTCGAGCGTCCGCACTGCCGTCAAGGTGTTGGGTCTCATCTCGCCGCTCCTGATCGCCTGGTTCTTTCAGGGGCGAAGCGGGGACCTCACCATCGTCCACCGCCTGCCGCTCTGGGCGCGGATCCTCCTCTACGTTGGCGTCGCTCTGCTCATCGCCATCTACGGCATGCGTAATCAAACCGAGTTCATCTACTTCCAGTTCTGAATGACCATGAGTGAACTCTGGACATTGCCAGGCGAGTCGATCCCCGAGCGTGAGCCGCGCGCGGTGAAGCAGCTGATCGGGGCGTTTTTTGGCATGCTGGCACTGGCAAACGTCGCTGCGCTGGTCGGCATGACGCTCCAGCAGACCAACTTCGGTTACGAGGTCGTGCAGCTCAAGTTCAGTCTGGCCGACACCGTGAGCGAGCCGGTCGACTGGGTGTTCATCGGAGACTCGACCTGCAATCAAGGCATTTCACCACGTCGCTTCGAGGAGCTGACCGGTGAGACCGCGCTCAACCTCTGCACCATCGGGAACCTGACCGTCGTCGGCGACGCGTGGGTGCTCGAGCGCCTGATCGACAACGTCGGCCAGCCCCGACGCGGAGTGCTCCTCAGCCACGCCTACGACGTCTGGATGCGAGACGCCGACGGGCTCGGACTCATCGCCGCCGAGACCGACAGCTCGTTCGAGTGGCGTCAGAGCCGCGCGCTTCGTCCGGCTACCTTCGAGGAACTCGCCCAGGTCGCGGTGGGCCAATACGTTCCGCTCGTGACCCGGCCGGAGTCGATGCACCTGCTCCTCTACCACCTCATCAGGCCCGCTCCCGTGCGGCACTTCGACGCGCTCGGGTTCATGGACGCGGGGGCGGCGACGCCCGATCGCGTCGTCCGGGACGTGGCGGGGCACCTCGCGCAGGAGGACGATGATTTCCAGCTCTCCGACATCAATCGCCAAGCGCTGATCGCCGTCGACGACATCGCCGATGTTCCCGTCTTCATCGTACCCGCCCCCATGGCCGGATCGCTCTGGGCCCACGACGAGATTCATCGACGCGTGAGCGACGCCAACGCCGGGGTGAACGAGGTCGCTTCCTCGCGGCCGGGGATGCAGGTGGTGCGCGAGGAGCCGTGGCTCTACCGAGATGACCAGATGCACAACGCCGATCACATCGACGGCCCGACGGCGCTCCTGCACACCGACGCGGTGGTCGCTGCGCTGCGCGGTGCGGAGGCATTCGCGCCATGAGCGCGGACGCAGTCCGACGGCACCGTGTGCTTTTTGTGGCCTGGGACGGTCCCGACCAGAGCTACCTGGAGTCGCTCTTTCTGCCGATCCACGCGCAACTCGCGGAGCATGGGTTCGACTTTCACGTGATGCAGTTCCGGTGGGGACCTGACGCGGTGATCGCTTCAGCCCGTCAGCGAGCAGGGGAGCTCGGTGTCCCGTACACCCACGAGCGGGTCCTCCGGCGCCCCTTGAGCCTGGGCACGGCAACGACGGTGGCGCTCGGATCACGGGCGATTCGTCGCTACGTGGCGCGCCACGGAATCGACATCGTCATGCCGCGCTCGACGATCCCGGCGGCGATGACGTTGCTGGCGCGCTCATCGATTCCGCATGTGCTCTTCGATGCTGACGGGCTCGCGGCCGATGAACGCGTGGACTTCGCCGGATGGCGCCCCACCGGAGCCAACTACCGCGTCTTTCGTGAGGTCGAGGCGCAGATGCTCCGGGTCGCTCAGAGCGTCATCACCCGCACGGACCGGGCCCGTCGAACCCTCACCGCCCGCGCCGGCGCGGGCCTCGATGAGGCCAAGATCCACATCATCCCGAACGGCAAGGACGAGCACGCCTTCTCGCCCGGCGACGCCGAATCTCGCGCGAGAGCGCGAGCCGCGGCTGGGCTGCCAGGCGACGCGCCGGTCATCGTTTACGCCGGCTCTCTGGGCCCGCAGTACTTTCCGGACGAGATGCTGGCGCTTTTCTCAGCCATCCACCGTCGCCGGCCCGACGCGCGGCTCATCATGCTCACGGGGCAGCAAGAGAACGCTCATACCGCGGTTGAGCGGGCCGGGGTCGCAAAGGAGCTCGTCAGCGTCGAGCGGGTGCCTGCGGACGAGGTCCCGCGGCACCTGGCCATGGCCGACCTCGGGCTCGCGCTGCGAGAACCCTCCTATTCTCAGCGCGCGGTCTCTCCGATCAAGGTCTCGGAGTACCTGCTCTGCGGCCTGCCCGTGCTCGCCACGCGCGGCGTCGGTGACCTCGACGCCCAGCTCGATGCAAGGGTGGGGCGCCTGCTCGAGCGCCCGGACCCCGAGAGCCTGGAGGCCGCCGCCGCGTGGTTCGTGAACGAGGCTCTGCCCAACCGGAGCGCGTTTCGTGAGGCGGCTCGAGCGCAGGGCGTGAAGCTCTTCGGTTTGACGCGGTGCGTGGACCGACACGCCGAGGCTCTGCGCTACGCCCTTCGACCGGCGCGTCCGCCGCGCTAGCGCGGTATCGTTGAGTCGAAGAGGAAGGGGTCTCGATAGGCATGCCCACAAGTCTCGTTACCGGCGGCGCCGGCTTCATGGGGTCTCACCTCGCGCGCGAGCTGCTCCGCCGAGGCCACGATGTCGTCGTTCTCGACGACCTGAGCGGCGGCTTCGAGGAGAATGTGGACCGAGCGGCGACCTTTGTGCGCGGCAGCATCGTCGACCCTACGGTCGTCGATGAGCTCTTCGACAAACACGAATTCACGTACGTGTTTCATCTCGCCGCCTACGCGGCTGAGGGGCTCAGCCACTTCATCCGCCGCTACAACTACACGAACAACCTGCTCGGCAGCGTGAACCTCATCAACGCGGCCATTCGGCACGACGTAGAGCGCTTCGTCTTCACCTCGTCGATCGCCGTTTACGGCCACGGCGAGGTCCCGCTCCGCGAGGCGCAGCCTCCCACGCCCGCGGACCCATATGGGGTCGCCAAGCTGGCGGTCGAGCAGGACCTGCGTGCGGCACAGGACATGTTCGGGCTCGACTACGTGATTTTCCGCCCACACAACGTCTATGGCGAAGGGCAGAACCTCGGCGACCGCTACCGGAACGTCGTCGGGATCTTCATGAACCTAGCGATGCAGGGCCTTCCCTTCACCATCTTTGGCGATGGCGAACAGACGCGTGCCTTCAGCTACGTCGCCGATGTCATTCCCATGATCGCGCGTTCCGTCGACCTCGATGCAGCGAAGAACCAGGTCTTCAACATCGGCGGCGATGAGGTGTTCACGGTCAACACCCTGGCCAAGACGGTGATCGAGGTCACCGGGGCGGACGTCGGCGTGCGCCACCTCGAGGCACGCAACGAGGTCGCGCACGCGCACTGTGACCACGCGAGAGCGCACGAGGTCTTCGGCCGGCCGGATCTGACGAGCCTGCGCGCGGGGGTCGAGCGCATGTGGTCGTGGGCCCAGCGTCGCGGGGTGACGTCGACAGCGGCGTTTACGGACATCGAGATCCGCAAGAAGCTCCCCCCGGTGTGGCTGGAGGACGCATAGCGTCTCGAGCGGTGCCCGGTTCGAGCTAGTTCGCGGGCCGGCCGTGTCCCGGCACGAGCAACGTCTGGCGGTACGCGGTGAACTGAAACGTGTCCGAGTGCTCGGGGGTGTGGCAGCCCAAGCAGGTGCTCTCGTCCGGGGAGCGCCGCACGTTGACGGCCGCGTCGCTCGGATGCGCGATGTGCATGGAACCTGGCCCATGGCAGCTCTCGCACCCAACGTTCTGGAGGTTGTCCACGTGCGTCACGGTGGATCCGCCCGGCCTGAGGTAGCCGGTCACGTGACAGCCGACGCAGCTCAGGTTGAAGTTCTTGTGTCGGTCGACGAGCGTGGCGTACGCGCGGCCGTGCGGGTGGCTCCTCCACCATGCGGCCGCGCTCGCGTGGCAGGTCCCGCATCGCTCGGACCCCACGTAGTGAGCTGCGCCCTCCGCGGCCGGTTCGGCGGTCCACTCGGCGAAGAGCTCCTCGTTGTGGTCATTCACCCGACGATCGAGCGCGCCCATGCGCTCAGAAACCGCGCTGTCCCGAGGCGCCTCGGGGGGGAGCTCCTCGTAGCGCGCTCGAAAGTAGCCGCCTTCGACGGTCGGCGGGGTGTCGAGCGCCTCGCGCTCCCCCCGCAGGCTAGCAAGGCGTCGCCGTTGGGCTGCGAGATCGGCGGCCTCGGTCGTGTCGTCCGCCTCCCACGCGGCGATCCTCCGCTCGAGCGACTCGATTCGGCCTTGGAGGTGAGTTCGCTCCTCTTCCCGGGTCCACTCACTCACGTCGGTCCAGGTGTCCTGGCCGCGCCGCAGATCGGCCACCAGGAGACCTTGCCCCTGACGGCCAGCGTGGAGGATCGCGGCGCCGTCGCTGCTCGCCGGTGAGTGTGCTTCGGCCTCATCGAGGCCTCCGTGAACCACGAAGTCGAGACCGTCGATCCTGGCCACGCGACGAGCGAACCGACGATCGCCCTCCACGAGGGCGATCACCACGTCCGCATCGGCTTCGGCGATGGCGCTGGCGCCCGCCTCCAAAACCGAGTCGACCGTGATCCGGTCTGGGCGGGCCCCGTGCTCTCCCTCGAGCTGCGTCAGACCCACCAAGGCCACTCGGATGCCGCTCACTTCGACCGTCACGCTCGGGGCGAAGACCGGCTCTTCGGTGCCTTCGATCTGAACCCCAGCCGCGAGCATCGGGGAGTCCGTCTCCGCGACCAGGGAGACGAAGCGATCGACGCCGAACGCAAAATCCAGCGGCCCCGGGGTCACGGCGGCGACCTCGAAGTCGTTGATGATGTCGCGCATCGTCTGGGCGCGCATGACCTCCTGGTCCGTCGCTCGGGCCGCGTCTGCTCCGTGCGGCGCGCCGTGAAAGAAGACGTTGCCGGCCATCACGAGCAGGCTCGGGACCCCCTCATCGCGAAGCGCCTGAAGGCGGGCAGACATCCGGTCGATGCCCCCCAGCGGCCGGCTGGTACAGCCGCAGGGCTCCAGATAGCCATCCAGATCCGTGATCACGAGGAGCCGCAGCTCGGGGTCCTCGAGGGCGGCCGGATCAGGCGTCGGCTCGACGTGACGCTCGGGCGAGCAGGACCCGCCAACACCGGTCAGCAGGACGAGAATGGCGGCCGCCAGAGCGGCCGGGTGGCGTGTGCGCCCCATGCCGGCGAGGTGTAGCAAGGTGACCGCGCCTTGACGACCCCAAGCCTCACCGCTAGCTTCCGCCGTCCTGCTCCTAGAGCGGCGAATTACAGAGCATTGAGGCTTTACTGATGGTCAAGATCCGGCTGGCGCGACACGGCGCCAAGAAGCGCCCCTACTACCACGTTGTCGTGGCGGACTCCGAGTGTGCCCGCGACGGTCGTTTTCTCGAGCAGATCGGCACGTACGATCCCTCGCGTCCCAACGAGGAGATCCGCTTGGATGTCTCGCGCGCTGACTACTGGGTCAGCGTCGGCGCCAAGCCCACGCTGCGCGCGCGCAAGCTGATCAACGTCGTTCGTCGGCTCGACGCGGCCGCCGCCGACGCCCCGGCCGAAGCTCCCAAGGCTGAAGCTCCCAAGGCTGAGGCTCCCAAGGCTGAGGCTCCCAAGGCTGAGGCTCCCGAAGCCGCTGCCGAGACCGCCGAGGCCTGAGCCTTGGAACAGCTCACCGAGCTGATCGACTACGTCGCTCGGGCTCTCGTCGACGAGCCTGAGGACGTCCGCGTCGAAGCGGTCGAAGGCGATCGCGCGATCATTCTCGAGCTGACCGTCGCCCAGAGTGATCTGGGCAAAGTCATCGGTCGGGACGGTCGCACCGCCCGTGCGATGCGAACGCTCTTGAGCGCGACCTCGGCGCGAATGCGCCGTCGCGCCATCCTCGACATCCTCGAGTAAAGGGGCGTTCAGATGCCCGATGGGCAGGATTCGCTCGTCGCACTCGGCGTGGTCGCAAAGCCGCACGGAGTTCGCGGCGAGCTACGTTTGCATCGATACAACCCGGACTCGAGCGTGCTCGACTCGCTCGAGCGGGCGACCCTGCGCAAGGGCTCGGAGTCACAGCCGGTCCGCATCCTCTCGTCGCGTCCACACGGCCAGGTTCTCCTACTGACCCTTCGCGGCGTCGACGACCGAGATGGCGCCGACGCGCTCCGGGGTTGGGAGGTCTGTGTTCGCCGAGACGAGCTTCCGGCACCCGACGAGAGCGAGTACTACCTCGCCGACCTCGTCGGGCTCGACGCCTACGACCGCGCGGGAGCGCGGGTGGGTGCCGTCTCCGATGTGATCCAGTACCCGACCGCCGACTGCCTCGAGATCCGATCCGAGGGCGGTCGTCGAGAGGTCCCGATGCTCGAGCCGTACTTGGTCGAGATCGACTTCGACTCAGACCGGCTGGTCGTCGACCACCTCGACGACCTCGACTTCCAGGCTGACAAATGAGCCGCTACTACGTGGTCACGGTGTTCCCCGAGATGGTGGAACGGTTCTGTCGTGAGGGGTTGATCGGGCGGGCCCGTCGAGCCTCCAAGATCGCCATCGAGACGATCACGCCCCGCCGTTTCACCTCGGACCGCCATCGCTCGATTGACGACACGCCCTACGGCGGCGGCAGCGGCATGGTGATGCGGCCGGGCCCGCTGATGCAGGCCATCGAGCATGCCGATGGGCTGGAGTCGGCCCGGTCCAAGAGCCGGCCGATGCGCATCATGCTGACCCCGCAGGGAGAGCGCCTGACGCAGGCGATCGTCCGGGAGCTCGCACAGCGTGACGCGCTCACCCTGATCTGCGGTCGATACGAAGGCGTGGACGAGCGCGTACGTCGTCGGGTGGACCTCGAGATCAGCCTCGGCGACTTTGTGCTGATGGGGGGCGAGCTCGGAGCGCTCGTGCTGATCGAGGCCACCTCGCGGCTGAAGCCGGGGGTGCTGGGCAACGCTCAGAGCGTCGAAGAGGAGTCTCACTCCGGCGGCCTGCTCGAGTACCCCCACTACACCCGACCGGCCGAGTTCCGAAACGAGTCGGTGCCCGAGATCTTGTTGAGCGGGAACCACGCGAAGATCGCCGAGTGGCGACGGAAACAGTCCTTTGCGCGCACGCTCCGACGGCGTCCGGACCTGATTCAGGGTCGTGACCTGAGCACCGAAGAGCTCGCGTGGGCGGAGGAGCTCTCGTGACCCTCTACGTCGGCTTGGTGCACCACCCCATCAGGGACCGCAAAGGCGGCATCATCACCACCGCGGTGACGAACCTGGATGTGCATGACATCGCACGGACGGCGCGGACCTACGATGTGGCCGGCTACTTCGTGGTCACGCCGATCGAGGCGCAGCGGAAGCTGGTCGAACGCATCCTCTGGCACTGGAGTGAGGGGGCGGGCGCCCGCCGGGTGCCTGAGCGAACCGAGGCGCTTCGTCGATGTGAGATCTCCGAGACGATCGCCGATGCCGAGCGCGTGATTCGGGACCGCGAGGGCGTCGACCCACTGGTGATCGTCACCACCGCCCGTTCAGCCGCCCCGACCACCCCCTACGCGCAGGTCTCCGAGCTCCTGCAAGAGCGGCCCGGACTCCTTCTCTTCGGCACGGGGCACGGACTCGGCCCCACCGTGATGGAGCGGGCCGACTACACGCTGCCGCCGATTCAACCCGACGCGGACTACAACCACCTGGCCGTTCGCGCGGCGGCCGCTATCACGTTGGACCGTCTTCTCGGTTCGTTCGATTGACCATCAGATGGGCGCGTGTTAAATGCCGCGACCCACGAATAGAGGTACTTGAGCCATGTCAGGCGTCTGTCTTGAGATCGCGGCCATTGAAGCTGCTCAGCTCCGCAAGCTCCCCGCATTTCGTCCCGGCGACGAAGTCGAGGTTCACTTCCGCATTCGCGAAGGTGAGAAGGAGCGTATTCAGGTCTTCAAGGGTGTCGTGATCCGCCGCAAGGGCGGCAGCATCCGCGAGACCTTCACGGTCCGTAAGGTCTCCTACGGCGTTGGCGTCGAGCGAATCTTCCCGGTGCACAGCCCGAAGATCGAGAAGCTCGAGGTCATCCGTCGTGGGCACGTCCGGCGCGCGAAGCTCTACTACCTGCGCAACCTGCGCGGCAAGAAGGCTCGTCTGCGTCGCTCGCGTCGCGGTGAGACCGACATCAAGGCCATCAACAAGGTCAACTGAGCGCGAAGCGGGCCGCCGCCTCGGGCTTCGGTCCAGGGTTGCGACCCGCTCGCTACTCGATCTTTACGCTCTCGAAGACGGCCAGCGACGTCGACGGGTGCCGCCAGGCGTCCGTCGGCAGTCCCGCTTTTTGGCACACCGCAGCGAGGAACGTCTCCCGATCCCACCCGCGTTCGACCGCGACCTCGGGGAGGAGCACGCCCCGGCGGTTCATCTGGCTGACAACCAAGCCGTGTCGGCCGACGATGACGTCGCGGGCGTCGGCGACCAAGCGTGGCGCCGTGAGCACGCTGATCCCGATCTGCAACGAGGCGAGCTCGTCCGCCGAGACCGGTGGGAAGCGCGGGTCGCGTGTTGCGGCTGAGACGGCGTTGCCGCGCACAGACTCGATCAACGGGCGCGTCGCCTGCATTTCGCCAATGCAGCCGCGGAGGCTCCCATCGGGCGACCGCAACGTCACGAAGACCGCCCCGGGGGCCTGAGCGAAAGGAGCCGACTCCTCAGCCGCGAGATCAGGGGCCCGTCCGACCACCTTGGCTTCGATCGCGTCCCGGGCAGCGCTGAGCAAGATGTCTCCGCGGAAGCCTGGCGCGGGGACCGGTCGCTCTCCGGTCTGCTTCAGCCACTGGTAGTCGGCCAGGATGCGCGCGTGATCAAAGCAGAGAGGCGATGGCAGCGCGTCGAGCGAGACGACGGACGCCGTCGCAGCGTCGTCGCCCCCAACCGGCACGCCAGACGCCCGACCGACATAGACGATCGAGACGTTGTGTTGCCTGGGATCGCGGTCTGGGGCCCCATAGGTGCCCAGCAGCTCGGTGAGCTCGACCTCCAGACCTGTCTCCTCCATCACCTCTCGGCGAGCCGCGTCGGCCGGGTCTTCGCCGTAGTCCACGAACCCGCCAGGCAGCGCCCAGCCGATCGGCTCACGAGCCCGCTCGATCATGACGATGCCGCCGGGCACCTCGATCACCACATCGACGGTGAGGTAGGGGTTGCGCGGGGGCGGGGCTGAGGTTCGCAGCGGATCGGGCGTCATGGCTCGACGATATCGAGATCCGACTCGTCAAACGACTCTGTGCCCGGCCGGTGGACCCAGAGCTTGCGATCCACGACGGCCCCTTCAACGACGCTGACGACGAGGAACGCGCAGGGCCACATGAGCTGCCCCTCGATCGCGAAGGTCGCTGCGTCCTCTTTGCTGAAGTACGCGCCGGCGTCGCAGTGCGAGTGATAGATGACCTTGATCGGTCGGCCGGCCTTCTCGCCCGCCTCGAAGCTTCGGGCGGCCCGTAGCTCGTTGATCTTGAAGTACATCTTCGACGTGCGCGGAAATCGCTCCGGGTCCAGTCGGTGGTACTTGTCCGCCTCGTTCTCCTCGCGGGTGACTTCGTCCAGGAGAGCGATATCCGCCGCCGGGCCCGCCGCGAAGCCGCAGCATTCGGAGGGGTACTCCTCTACCGCGTGAGCTTCGATGCCTGCGAGCAGCTCGCGGTCGATGCGCAGCGAGCCGCGGGTCCACGGCGCAGAGAATTCACCAGACATACTTCTTCTCCCATCGCATCGGCGCGAAGTAACGGTCGCCGCGGTCACAGGCGATCGTGACGACGCAGCCTGAGTCCAAGGTCTTCGCGATCTGCAGCGCGCCATAGACATTGGCGCCTGACGAGTGGCCGATGTGCAGCCCCTCTTCACGCGCTACCCGATCGGCCATGTCCCAGCCCTCTTCGGTCGGAAGCCCGATGATCTCGTCGGGCAGGTTGGCGTCGTAAATCTGGGGCACGAGCGAGCTCGCCATGTGTTTGAGGCCTTCCAGGCCGTGCAGCGCGTCTTCCGGCTGGAAGGCGACACAGCGGATCGGCCGCTTGTGTTCACGAAGCCGTCGCGTCGTGCCCATCATGGTGCCGCTCGTGCCGAGACCGGTCGCGAAGTGGGTGATCTTGTCCCCGATCTGCTCGAGGATCTCCCGGCCGGTGCCCAAGTAGTGCGCGCGCGGGTTCGACGGGTTGCTGTACTGGTCGGTGTAGAAGTACCGATCGGGATCAGACGCCACCAGCTCACGAACTTGATGGATCGCTCCATCGGATCCCTCCATCGGGTCGCTCGGGATGAGCTCCGTTCCGAAAGCCTGCGTGATGTCCTTGCGTGCCTTCGAGACGTTGGCTGGCATGACGAGCTGCACTTTGATGCCGAGCGCCGCCCCGATGAGCGAATACGCCACGCCGGTGTTGCCGCTGGTCGCGTCGACCAGAACCTTGTCCTTGGTCAGCCGCCCGTCCTTCAGGGCGTCGGTCACCATTTGAAGGGCAGGGCGGTCCTTCACGGAGCCGCCCGGATTGGCGTATTCGAGCTTCAGCCAAAGCTCGACTCCGGGGCAGTCCTTCTCGATGTTCCGCAGGCGCACCAGCGGGGTGTTGCCGACGGTCTCTACGATCGATTCGATCGTTCGATGCCTCACACGCTCTCCTTTGGTCCGGTCAGCTCGAAGTCCGGCGCGACCGCAGGGCGGCCGGCGCCAACGCTCGTTTTGATCGCCTCGACCGCAGCCCACGCGCCTGCGACGAAGGCCGCTGCTTCGCCGAGCTCGGGGCGACCCGCTCTGATGCGCGGGACACGCACGGCGCGGCCGTCGGGACGCACGTCGACGCCTGCGCGTCGCAGATAGAGCGCCGCGGTCGCCACGGCGCCGGGATCACCGACCAGCTCGACGCATTCGTCTTCGAGGCGCGCCTGACCGGTGGCCCCGATCTCCGCGAGCATGACGTGTCGGGCGTAGCGCACCGATCAGCCGCCGGCGATGGCCGGGACGATCTGAACCGTGTTGCCCGCCTCGAGCGCAGTGTCGAGGTCGTTGAGGAAACGAATGTCCTCATCGTTGGCGTAGATGTTCACGAACCGGCGCACGCCTTTGTCGTCGCAGAGCCGGTCTTTCATGCCTGGGTAGCTCGCCTCGAGCGCGTCGATGACCGCGCCGACAGTCGCGCCGTCGACGCTGACCTCGTCTGCTCCACCGGTGAGGGTGCGAAGAGGGGTGGGGATTCGGACGGTGATGGCCATGGTTTCCTCAGAGGTTCGTGCAAAGGGGTGGAGCGTAGCGCTCCATCGTCAGGGGTGGTGTGATGCCGCCCGCGCAGGATGGGCATCCGGCACGGGGGCGGACGCGCGAGGCGCGCAGCGGTTCGGACTCGAGGGCGCGATAGCTCCAGAGCTCGCCCGCGGCACGCTCATCGCCGAGCAGCAGTCGGAGGGCCAGCGAGGCCTCGAGCGCGCCGATGAGGCCGACGAGTGGGCCGACGACACCGGCCTCGGCGCAGGTCTCGACCCGGTCAGTGGGGATGTCCTCGAAGACACAGCGCAGGCAGGCGCTCTTTCCGGGGAGCGTCGCCATGGTCCAGCCCGACCACCTCACGGCTCCGGCAGAGACCAGCGGAACGCCGGCGATCTGGCACGCGTCGCTGGCCAGGAACTTCGTCGCGAAGTTGTCCGCCCCCTCGACGACGAGGTCGAAACCGGAGACGAGGTCGACCGCCAGGTCCGGCAGTAGCCGCCCACGGATCGTTGCGATCTGGACATCGGCGGCGGCCTCCGAGGCCAGGCGCGCCGCGGCGCGTTCGACCTTGTCATGACCGACGTCGGCCTCGTCATAGAGGACCTGGCGGTGGAGGTTGGTCAGGTCGACGCGGTCGTCGTCGATCAGCGTGAGGTGTTTCACGCCGCTGCGCGCGAGCACGATCGCGGCCGGTGAGCCGAGCCCGCCGGCGCCGACGAGCAGGACGCGCGCCTCGATCATTGAAAGAACTCGCCGAGACTGAAATAGCGCTCGCCCGTGTCGCAGAGGATGGTGACGACGTTGGCGTCGGCGGGCAGACTCGCGGCGACGCGGGTCGCGGCGACCACATTTGCGCCGGCGCTGATGCCCACGAGCAGGCCCTCTTCCCGTGCGAGGCGGGTCTTCATGTCCCACGCGTCGCGATCGCTGACGGTGAGGATCTCGTGAACGACCTCGCTGCGGAAGTTCTCCGGGACGAAGCCCGCGTTGATGCCCTGAATCTTCGACGGACCGACCTCGCCGCCTCCGAGCACTGGGCTCGACTCGGGCTCCACGGCGATCACCCTGGCGTCAGGCGCGGCCTCGCGGAGCACGCGGCCCACGCCGCTCACCGTTCCGCCCGTGCCCACCGCCGCCACAAACGCATCGATTCGCCGACCCTCGAGCGCGCTCAGGATCTCCTTCGCCGTAGTCTGCGCGTGAACGTCCGGGTTGGCCGGGTTGTCGAACTGCCGTGGGTAGAAACCGTCGCGCTCGAGCGCGATCCGCTCGGCCGCCTCGATGGCGCCCTCCATGACCCGCTCCGCATCCGTCAGCACGATTTCGACGCCCCACGCCTTGAGGAGCTGACGGCGCTCGAGCGACATGCTCTCAGGCATGGTCAGCACGAGAGGGTAGCCGCGGGTGGCGCACACAATCGCGAGCCCGATCCCGGTGTTCCCGCTCGTCGGTTCGACGACCGTCATCCCCGGCCGGAGCAGGCCCTCAGATTCCGCTCGCTCGATCATGGCGAGGGCGATCCGGTCTTTGACCGAGCCGCCAGGGTTGAGGTGTTCGGCCTTGCCCCAGACGTTTGCGCTTCCCTCGGGCGCTACGCTGCGCATGCGAACGAGCGGTGTTCCGCCGATCAGTTCGAGCACACTCTCGACCACGGGCGCGGTCACCGACACGGCTGCCTCACAGACATCGTCACCTCGAAAACACCGTCACTCTGAAACCGCGTCACTCTGAAACCGCGTCACTTTGAACACCGCGTCACCTTGAAACCGTCGTCACCGCGAAACTCGTCACCCCAAACCGTCATCACCCGAACGGCATCTCAGATGACGTAGACGTACTTGCCGGGTGGACGGCGGCGGTACCCGAGCGCCTCACAACGCTCGCAGAGGTCCTCGATCGTCTTGCTGTCAAAGCAGGCCTCGATCTGCTCCGCCAGGTCCTCGAAGGCCTCGTCCATGACCTCTCGGCTCGTCGCGTCTCCCTCGGGCTCCTCCGAGCCGCGCCGGGTCGCGGCGAGCGTGACCGGGCCCTCGAGCGCTCGGATGATGTCTCCGATGCGAATGTTCTCGGGCTCGAGAATCAGTTGGTAACCGCCGCGCGGACCGCGCTTGCTGGTCATGAGGCCCGCCCGCTTCAGGTCCTGGAAAATCTGCTCGAGGAAGCGCGGCGGGATGGCCTGGCGCTCGGCGATTTCCTTGATCTGGGTTGCTTTGCCGTTGTTGTGGAAGGCGATGTCGAAGATCGCCTTGACCCCATAGCGGCCCTTGTTGGACAGCTTCACCCGCGGACTCTGGTATTGCCGACCGGGACTGTCAAGAACTCGCCTCGGACTTCGTCTCGGGCGAGGTCCGCATGATGCGATTGCTCAGGAAAACGTAGGCTCCGAACCCCGCGAGCAAGGCCGGAGCGATCCACAGGAGGTTGCCGCGGATCATGTCTTTGCCCGAGTGCACGAGCTCCGCCCAGGACATCTCGGCGGTGCTCACGCCGAAGTAGTAACCCATCGACGTGAGCGCGATCACCCAGATGCCTGCGCCCAGACCGGTCCAGAGGGTGAAGCTCTTCAGCGGCATCTGCGCAATCCCAGCGGGGATGCTGATCAGCTGTCGAATGGCGGGGAGAAGACGGCAGACAAAGGTCGCGCCGGCCCCGTACCGGAGGAAGAGCTCGTCGGCGCGTTCGAGCTTTGCTGGCCCGAGGAGGACGTATTTGCCGTACCGGTCGAGGAAGGGCTTCCCCAGCTTCCTCGCCAGGAAGTAGTTGATGTACGCGCCCAGTAGCGAGCCCGCGATGCCCGCGATGATCGCGACGATCGCATCGGGGATCGGCGCCTCGAAGGTGAGTCCACCTCGGGCGGCCAGGAAGCCGGCCGGGATCATCACCACTTCGCTCGGGAATGGGATGAAGGAGCTCTCGAGCGTCATGAAGAAGAGCACGAGGAAAAATCCCCAGACCGGCGCGAGGGCGGCCGCTCCTTGGATGTAGCCGATGAGTGCGTCGGTCACTTCAGGCTGGCGATAGCACGTGCGATCGGTTCTGCATCTTCACGCCGATGATCGTTCCTGCGAAAAGCTCCGCGGCGCGATACTCTTCGCGAGCGAGGTTCTGGGGTGTTGGTTTGCACGATCTGCGGGGCAAAGTGGCGGGGTGAGCCGTCGGTGTGTCCGCTCGACGGCGGCACGCTCGACCCTCTCCCCGACCCGCTTCTGGGGCGGACGATCGCCGGGCGCTACGCGATCACGGAGCGGATCGGTGCCGGCGGCATGGGCACGGTGTATCGGGCGCGCCACGAGATCGTCGGCCGAGACGTCGCGATCAAGTTCCTCGCGCCCGATCTGGCCGGTGACAAAACGAACCGCGAGCGTTTCCTTCGTGAGGCGAAGGCGGCGAACCGCATCGATCACGAACACATCATCGACATCACCGACTACGGAGAGACGCGGGACGGGCTCGCCTACCTGGTGATGGAGTACCTGGCGGGGGAGCCGCTCTCTTCGACGATCGAGCGCGGACGCCTCGCGCCCGAACGCGCCGTCGAGATCTGCCGACAGATGGCCTCGGCCTTGGCCCGGGCCCACGAGCTGGACGTGATCCACCGCGACATCAAGCCGGCGAACGTCTTTGTGCTCTCCGGGGCCGAGTCGGGCGTGGACTTCATCAAGCTGCTCGACTTCGGGCTCGCGAAGATGAAAGGCGAAATGCGCCTCACGGCCAGCGGCGCGGTCTTCGGGACGCCTGAATACATGGCCCCCGAACAGGCGCGCGGGAAGCCGCTGACCGGCAAGGCCGACCTCTACTCGCTCGGCTGCGTCGTGCACGAGATGCTCACCGGTCATCCGCCCTTCGATGGCACGACGCCCGATCTGATCCTGCGTCACATTCGGGAGGTTCCGCGCCCCGTCTCGGAGCTCGTCCCGGAACTCCCGCCAGAGCTCGACACGATCGTGCTCCGGCTGCTCGAGAAGGAGCCGGAGGCACGCCACACCGATGCACATCACCTCTCTGAGGAGCTGCGTCAGGTCGCCAAGCTCCTGCCTCGTCACAGCCTCTTGCCCGCGTCTGCGCAGCGACAGGTAGCCGAGGCGATGTCGGCGAGCGTGATCCGATTCGACGATCGTCCCACCTGGAACTCTTCTCATCAGTGGTGGCAGGAGAAGGTCGCTCGGTTTCGGGAGTTGGCGCAGCGCGCCCACGGGGGCGACGTGCCGACGTGGCTGACCGTCGCGATGAACGAACTCGAGGGGTGGATCAAAGAGCTGCGGTTGCAGCGGGCAGGGCTGGACCGAACCGGGTCCGCTCTATTGCAGCAGGAAGAGGACATCCGAGCGGTTCGGCTTCAGATCGGCAGGGCGATCGACGTGCTCGTCCGTGATGATTCGAAGCGGCAGCGCGAAGTCGCGCTGATCGACGCCGAGAT
>Ga0114933_10001962_pt1 | contig 22090 bp, 24 predicted proteins | sample 4SBtaG_FD_89691 | JGI IMG/M metagenome (GOLD analysis project Ga0114933, IMG submission 89691) | Deep subsurface microbial communities from Kolumbo volcano to uncover new lineages of life (NeLLi) - 4SBTROV12_W25 metaG | ecosystem: Environmental > Aquatic > Marine > Volcanic | place: Kolumbo... | reverse complement strand
TTCCCGGTGATCGGCCGCCCAGCCGCGACGCCCCCCATGTTCCTCCCTGTTGCAGAATCCCGGGTGTGCGTCCCAGTACCGCCCTCGCCGGTCGGCGCCCTGCCGGCCCAGCCGCCGACGCCCCCCTGCCCGAGGGAACATCAGGGCACCGACGCCCCCGCCAACGCCGACGCCGTGCGACCCCAAGCGACCCCAAGCGCCCCGACGCCCCCCGGTTCCCGGTGATCGTCCGCCCAGCCGGTACGCCCCCCCAGAGGTCCTAGCCCCCCAATTCCCAATGACTTTTTAGGCGTCGTACCAGTCGGGCTTGACCAGCTGCTGGTAGTGCCCCACGTCCAGGGGGTTCACCCGCTTCTTCAACGCATCGAAGGCCATGCTGGCGCTGACCTTGGCGAACCAGCGGTACATGTCGCGCTTGTAGTCGACCGGGTTGAACAGCCCGCGCATGAGCCACTTGGTGTTCACGAACTGCTTGTTCATGTCGTACAGCGCGTCGGCGATCTCGTGGCGGGTCAAGAAGTCCGTGTCCAGCACCGGCGAGAGCCAGTCGAAGCCGTCGAAATCGGCCTCGGTGATGTGGCCGTTGGCGATGGCGTCGTCGTAGATGGGGGTTCCGGGCACCGGCGTGATGGGGTGGAAGGCGGGAAAGTCCACCTGCAGCTTCTTGGCCAGGGCGACCTGGCGCTTGAGGCTGGCGTTGTCCTCCTCCTTGACCCCCACGATGAAGGTCGCCTGGATGAAGACCTGGGGGTACTTCTCCTTGAAGATGGCGATGGCCCGCTCGGCCACGCCGCCGGCGTAGAAGCGCTTGTCCAGCGAGCTGAGACTCTCGTCTTCCGCGCGCTCGACGCCGATCAGGATGTGCGACATGCCCGCGCGCACCTGTTGCTCCAGGATGCCGCGCTCCTCGTCGCGCACGATGCAGTCGGCCCGCATGAAGGTGAACCACTTGGTCTTCATGCCCGAGCGGATCATGGCGTCGCTGAACTGGGCGTTGAACCGCGGATCGATGTTCCAGGACTCGTCGACCCAGACATAGGAGCGCTTGCCGTACTTGTGGTACAGCAGCTCGACCTCTTCCATCATCCGGTCGACGGACTTGGTGCGCCAGCGGGGGGACAGGCGAGTGTTGCCCTGGTCGTCGACCCGGCGATCGGCCATGGTGGTCCACCAGGCGCAGAAGCTGCACTTGGACACACAGCCGCGGCTGTGGTGGATGGTCGTGCCGCCGGGGGAGAACAGGTAGCGGCTCGTGCCGTACAGGTGCATCGGCATGAGGTCGTAGGCAGGCAGCGGCAGGGTGTCGAGATCGCGGACCAGCTTGCGGGAAGGGGTGCGGACGAGCTCACGGTCTTGGGAAAAGGCCAGCCCCGGGATGCCACTCAGGTCGTCGTCGCCGCCGTCCAGCGCGCGCAGCAGCTCGGCAAAGGTCTGCTCTCCTTCGCCGACCACGATGGCGTCGATGTCCGGGTGCACGGCGTAGCGGTGGGCCAGGTTGGTGAAGTGCCCGCCGCCGGCCACGGTGAAGGCCTCGGGGGAGGCTTCCTTGACCAGGCGAAAGAAGCGCATGGCTTCGGTGGCGTAGAGCGCGTGGTTCTCACCGGCGCCCACCACGTGGGGCTTGAACTCTCGGATGAGGTGGAACAGGGAGCGCCACCCGATGTGCAGGGGCATGCAGTCGACGACCCGGACCTCGTGGCCTTCGTCCCGGGCGACCGCGCCCAGAGCGGGCAGGGCCTGCTGGAGGAGGAAGTTGTCGCCTTCGGAGGTGAAGGGCCAGTACCGCCGAGGGGGCTGGACGAGCAGGACGCGCATGGGTGGACCTTAGCCTGCGGGGGCGGTGGGTCGGGCCACCACCGTCCACGCCCTGTTCCAGGGGCCGAGCACCGGGTGCTGTCGCAGACGTTCCTCCCAGGCGAGCAGAGCCGGCAGCTCGAGCTCCCCGGCCACCAGCTCGAAGGGCCCCGAGGTGGCGTAGTGGGTCGGCAGGAGGCACTCCAGGGTCCAGTCCGAGAACAGCGCACGCACCGCCGACGCCGTGTAGGTGCGAACCCAGCGGTCCCCAGGCACGTGGACCACGCCGTCACCGACCAGCGCTTCGAGCGTGTCAGGGGGTGCGTCCAGCGCCGCGGCCCAGCCCCAGCGGGCCTCGACCGACGCCAGCAAGACGCCGTCGGGCTTCAAGGCGCCGCGGATCGCCCGGAGCACGGCGGAGGGATCGTCGACGTAGCAGAGGACCTCGCTCGCCAGGACCGCGTCGAAGGGCGGCACGTCGGGCAGCCGGGTGCCGGTGGACCAGTGAAGGTCCAGACGGCCGGGACGACCGGCCGCGTGCTGGGCCGCCCGCCACAAGCTGCGCAGGTCGGGGTCCACCAGCTCGACGTCCAGATCGCGGTCCAGCAGGGCCGCCATGAATCGACCTGTGCCACCCCCCAGGTCCAGCACTCGCCCCTGGACCGGCAGCCAGGGGTCCCAGTGGTGGAGGTAGAGCGCCCGCTCCAGCAGCTTGTCCCGGTGGTTTGGCGCCCGGGGGTCCAGGAAGTCCAGCCAGCGCGCGAGCTCGGGCTGCTGCCAGGCGGCGGTGGCGCCGACCAGGTTGTCGTGGGCCGGCACCGTGGCGGGACCGCCGGCCACGAGGGCCGGCAGCAGGGGGTCTCCCGCGGGAAGTGCAAAGGAACTCCCCACCCAGCTGCCCAGCCCACGGCACGCGTAGGGCGGACCCGGCGGCAGGTCCAGAGGAGCTCCGTCTGGCAGGCGTGCGTCAGCGAGGGCCATGAGCCCCTCTATGCGACCTCGCGATGCCTTGACAGGGGCCGGTTGCCAGGCAAGACTGTCGACACCCCACCGACCCGTACAGGGCCGGTGTGTAACGACCCAGGAGGTCCCGATGCGTTGGCGTCCCTCGCCGCGTCCTAAGCCCCCGAAGAAGTAGCTTTACTCGGGACTGAGGACAGAAGGCCGCCCTCGCCGCAGGGCGGCCTTCGTCGCTCTGGGCGCCTGGGCCGTGCGCGCGATGCGCTCAGACGATCTCGTAGGCGTCTGGATCGGCCAGCAGAGCCTGCATCAGCGCCAGCGTCATGCCGTGCCCGGGCCTCACGGCCTCGAGTCGGCCCTGAAGTCGCCCGCCCAGGAGCGCCACGTCGCCCACCAGGTCCAGGACCTTGTGCCGCACGGGCTCATCGACCGCGCGGGCGCCTTCGGGGTTGACCACGCCGCGATGGTCGTAGACCAGGGCATTGTCCAGAGTGCCCCCACGGGCCAGGCCACGGGAACGCAGGAACTGGACCTGTTCCAGGAAGCCAAAGGTCCGGGCCCAGGCGACCTGTTCGCGGAAGGTGTGCGCGTCCAGATCCAGCGCCAGTCGCTGCTCGCCGATGGCGGGGTGGGGGAACTGGATGGTGGCGTCGATGGACAGCCGGGGGCTGGGAACCAGCCGCACGTGCCGGTCGCCGTTGACCACCTCGACCCTTCGGCGCACCACGATGGTCAGCGGGCGGGCGGCCTGGGGCGCTTGACCGGCCTGGTCCAGCAGCGCGAGCCAGTCCTGGGCGGAGCCGTCCAGGATGGGGATCTCCGGGCCGTCGACCTCGATGCGGGCGTTGTCGATGCCCAGCGCGAGCAGCGACGCCAGCAGGTGTTCTCCGGTGGAGACCCGGGCGGGCCCGCGGGCCAGGGTGGTGGCCATCTGGGTGTCGGCGACCCAGGTGCAGTGGGCCGGCACGGTGGGGGAGCCCGGCAGGTCCACCCGCGCGAACTGGAGGCCAGCGCCGGCCGGTGCCGGGACGACGGACACCGTGACCGTGGCGCCGGAGTGCAGACCGACCCCTGCGATCGAGACGGCCCTGGCCAGCGTGGCCTGGACCGCCCCCCCCGGTGCTGGTGCATCGTGCTCCAGCTGCTGCTCGCTTCGTGGCCCTGACCCGGACATGGCCGGCAGCATAGCGCCGGGTCCGCGGAGTGGCCACTGGTCCCGTGTCAACGGCTCCTGTGCATCCATGAGAGGGCCTGAGCGCCGCTAATTCTCGCTGGCCCCTGGCAGTCCGGTGACCCGGTCTCCGACCTGGACCTCGTGGTCCTCGAACCAGCCTCGCGTCATCTCCAGGGCGTAGAGCACCGGCACGTCGCTCTTCACGCTCGTGCGGTCGAAGGGCACCATGTGCTTGATGGTGGCGATGGTGCCGTCGTGGCGGATGTAGGCGATGGACAGCGGGACCTGGGTGTTCTCCATCCAGAAGCCCCGCTGGGCGGTCTCGGGGTAGGCGAAGAGCATGCCGGCGTCGGTGCCCAGGGCCTTGCGGTACATCAGGCCCTTGGCTCGCTCGGCGGGATCGTCGGCCAGCTCGGCGACGACCTCGTGGCCGTCGACGACCAGCTCGATGGTGTCCAGCTGGGGCTTGGCGGCCCCCGCCCCGCACGCGACCAGGGAGACCCACCACATCAGAAGAGCTCGGCCTGGTCGACCAGGGCCGGGTGCGTGGCGCCCAGGTGGCGCAGGCCCCGGGCTGTGACGATCCGGCCGCGGGCCGTGCGCTGCAGCAGGCCCTGCTGGATCAGGAAGGGCTCGTAGACCTCTTCGATGGTGTCGGACTCCTCGCCGATGGCCGCCGCGAGGTTGGTGAGGCCGACGGGGCCGCCCTCGAACGTGACCGCCACCGCGTGGAGGATGCGCCGGTCCATGCCGTCCAGGCCCTCTTCGTCCACCTCCAGGCGCCCCAGGGCCTTGCGGGTGATGGCCAGGTCGATGCCACCGTCGCCCACGACCTGGGCGAAGTCTCGGACCCGCTTGAGCAACCTGTTGGCGATCCGTGGGGTGCCGCGACTGCGCCGGGCGAGCTCCTGGGCCCCCTCGTCGCTGATGGGCAAGCCCAGGCGCTCGGCGGAGCGCTTCAGGATCACCAGGAGCTCTTCCGGGGTGTAGAAGTCAAAGGTGCACTGGATGCCGAACCGGGCCCGCAGAGGCGAGGTCAGCAGGCCGGAGCGGGTGGTGGCCCCGATCAAGGTGAAGGGCCGCAGCGGCAGCTTGACCGACTGGGCCCCGGGCCCGGACCCCAGGAGCACGTCGATCTGGTAGTCCTCGAGGGCGGGGTAGAGGACCTCTTCGACGGCGCGGTTCAGGCGGTGGATCTCGTCGATGAACAGGACCTGGCGGTCCTGGAGGTTGTTGAGCAGCGCCGCCAGGTCACCCCCTCGCTCCAGGGTGGGTCCCGACGCCGTGTGGAGCTCGACCCCGAGCTCTTCGGCCACGATGTAGGCCAGCGAGGTCTTGCCCAGGCCGGGTGGACCGCTGAACAAGATGTGGTCCAGGGCATCGCCCCGCTGCAGGGCGGCGCGGATGTACACCCTCAGGTTGTCCTTGATCCGAGGCTGCCCCACGTACTCGGCCATGTCCCGTGGGCGCAGGGCCGGGTCCAGGACTTCGGGTTCGCTGGGGTCCACGATCCGGGTCATTCGGTCCTCGACAGGATGCGCAGGGCGGCAGAGAGGCGCTCGGGCAGCGGGGCCTGGTCCAGGCCCTGGGCCTTGAGGCCGACCATCGCCACCATGATCTCGGAGCGCTTGTAGCCCAGGCGAGCGAGGGCCAGGCTGAACTGGTCCTGGGCGGACGCCGCCCGGGGCGTCTGGGCGGGCTTGAAGGCCACGGCGCCGGAGAGCTTGCCCTTGAGCTCCATGACCATGCGCCGCGCCATGACCGCACCCACGCCCTTGATCCGCGTGAGGCCCGCGACGTCCTCGGAGTCGATGGCACGGACCAGGTCTGCCGCGTCCAGGCCGCCGAGCACCCCCAGCGCGACCTTGGGGCCGACCTTGTTCACGGTCAGCAGCTTCTCGAACACGGTGCGGTCCTCGACGGACTGGAAGCCGAAGAGCTGGATGGCGTCTTCGCGCACTTGGGTGTGCACGTGCAGGGTGGTCTCGGTGCCGGACTCCAGGGCGGCGAAGGTCCTGAGATCCACCTGCACCAGGTAGCCCACGCCCCGGACGTCCAGCACCACCTGGCCGTCCAGGGACGTGTCGACGGTGCCGGTGAGTCGGGCGATCACCGGCGCTGCTCCAAGGCCTGGAGGCGGGGGGCGTGGACCAGGTGGGTCATGGCGATGGCCACGGCGTCGACTGCATCGTGAGGACCTTCGACGGTCTGTCCCAGGAGCGTCTCCACCATGCGCCGCACCTGGTGCTTGTCGGCCCGGCCGGACCCGGTGACGGTCTTCTTCACGGTCATCGCGTTGTACTCGTACACCGGCAGGCCGCCCCGGCCCAGGGCCAGCATCGCCACACCGCGGGCTTGGCCGAGCCGCAGCGCAGACTCGGAGGACTTGTGGCGGAAGATCGCCTCGATGGCGCAGGCCTGGGGACCGTGCTCGATCAACAGGGCCGCCAGGCCGTCGTGGATCAGGGCCAGACGCTCCGGCATCGGGTCCTTGGACCGGGTCCGGAGCACCCCGGCACGGTGGAGCCGATAGCGCCCCCGCTGCCGACTCACGAAGCCGTAGCCGGTGGCGGTGGAGCCGGGGTCGATGCCGAGCACGAGCACAGCGGGCCTGGGGAGGGGTTGAACGGGCGTTCAGGTAGGCCCCAGTCTAACCAACCCGCTCCACGCCGCGCCGTCGCAGCGCTCCGAACCCGACCAGGAAGACCAGGGCCGCGGCCTGTCGCTGGCGCCACCAGCGGCCGAGGCAGCCCTCGCTGCAGGGGTCCTCGTCGATCTCCTCGTCGCAGTCCTGGTCCACGTCGTCGCAGACCTCCTCGGCGCCCGGGTAGATGGTCGGATCCTCGATGGCGCAGTCCACCTCGTCGATCCAGCCGTCGTCGTCTGTGTCGTTGCCGTGGGCCAGTGCCGTGCCCGGAGCCAACAGCGCGATCCCGAGCAGCCAGCTGCTCACTCGCTGAAGCTCCCTTCCTGGAACAGGTTCAACAGGTTGCCCTCGGGATCCTGGACCGAGATGGCCACCCCGTGCTCGTCGCGGCGGTCGTCGACCAGGCGGATGCCGGCCCGCAAGAGCCGCCGTCGCAGGCTGAATAGGTCGCTGACCGCCAGGTCCAGGTAGATGCCATGCCCCGACGGGCGCACGTTGGCGTCGCCCCCGGTGCAGTCCAAGACGGCGATCTTGCAGCCGGCGACCTGGAAGAAGACGTGGCTCCGGCCCTCGCTGGCGACGGGCAGGCCGATCAGCTCGGCGTAGAACCGCTTGACCGTCGCATAGCGGTGGGTCGGGATGGCGGCTTCGAGCATTCGGAATTCCAAGCGACACCTGGAGATGGTTCTGGGCCCTGGGAGTGTGCCTCACGGGCAGCTCGCGGACTCTCCCTGACACTCGTACCAGGTGTCCAGCGCCGCGCAGTCGCCCACATCACAGGTCCCCGCGGTGGGGATCGTGACGGTCTGTCCATGGGCCCAGGGGCAGCGCTCGGAGAAGGTCGCCTGGAGCACGAAGGCCTCGCCGACCGGGAGCCGGTCCAGACAGAAGGTCCCGTCGGCCGCGCTCTGGGTGCCTCCCAGAGGCAGGCACTGGTCGGCGCTCCACGCGTCCACCTGGAGCTCGGATCCGCTGCCGTTGTTGCTGTCCCGAAGGCGACCGCTCACGCAGCCCCACTCGGTCGTGTCGGTCCCTGTGGTGCCGGTGGTCCCGGTGCTCGCGGCCGAGTCCCCGGTGACGCCGGAGTCCGCGGTCGTCGACGTGCCACTACAGGCGGCCAGGCCCAGGAACCAGAGGGGGAGCATCTCCCGATGATGCCTCACAAGGCACTAAACTGCCTACCGTGTGCGGCCGCTTCATCCAGACCACCGACGCCGACGTGCTGGCGGCGATCTACCAGATCCCGCTGCCCTTCTCCTTGATGCTTCGCTACAACGCCGCCCCGACCCAGGAGCTGGCCGTGATCCGGCGGGTCGATCCCGACGCACCCCGCGAGGTCGCCCACCTGCGCTGGGGTCTGGTGCCCTCGTGGGCCAAGCCCGGCAAGCTGCCGACCCTGATCAACGCCCGGTCCGAGACCGCCGCGGAGAAGCCCTCCTTCAAGCGGGCCCTGGCCCGCCGGCGCTGCCTGGTGCTGACCGACGGCTGGTACGAGTGGCTGCGCGAGGACAAGGTCAAGCGGCCCTTCGTGTTCCGCCGCCGGGACCGTGCCCCCTTTGTCTACGCCGGCATCTGGGAGCGCTGGTCCCGCGGCGATGCGCCCGTGGAGTCGTTCTCGATCCTGACGACCCAGGCCAATGCCACGATGGAAAAGGTCCACCACCGTATGCCGGTGGTGGTCGACGCAGCACACCAGGACCTGTGGCTGGATCCCGAGATGACCGACGTGTCCCAGCTCATGAGCCTGCTCGGGCCGTCTGCGGCCGAGGACTGGGAGGCCACCGAGGTCGTGCCCAAGGTCAACAAGGTCCACAACCAGGGGCCCGAGCTGCTGGAACCGGTGGGGGACCCGGCATAACGGGACCGGGCCCGGAGCCCGCTCGCCATGCCACACCCCTTTGAACGCCCACGTCGCAACAGGGCCCACCCCGCCCTGAGAGCGATCACCCGCGAGCATGCGCTCAGCGCCGATCGCTTCGTCTACCCGCTCTTCGTCCACGACGTGGGTCACGACGAGCCCATCCCGTCGATGCCCGGGTGCCAGCGGCTGTCGGCTGACGGCTTGCTGCGCGAGGCCGAGGAGGCCCTGGCCGACGGCATCGGTGCGGTGGTGCTCTTTCCCGCCGAACCAGACGCTCACAAGACCCGTGACGCCCACCACGCCTACGATCCCCACGGCTTGGTCCAGCGCTCGCTGCGGGCGCTCAAGAAGCGCTTCCCCGAGCTGGTCCTGGTGACCGACGTGGCCCTGGACCCGTACTCCAGTGCTGGCCACGACGGCCTGGTGTCGGCTCGGGGCGAGGTCCTGAACGACGAGACCCTCGACGTCCTGGTCAAGCAGGCCTTGAGCCAGGCGGTGGCCGGGGCCGACGTGATCGCACCCAGCGACATGATGGACGGGCGGGTCGGGGCCATCCGCAGCGCCCTCGACGCCCGCGGCTTCCCCCACGTCGCCATCCTCAGCTACACGGCCAAGTACGCATCGGCCTTCTACGGCCCGTTCCGGGACGCCCTCGACAGCCACCCGGGCCAGGGCGACAAGAAGACCTACCAGATGGACCCCGCCAACGTGCGCGAAGCCCTGCGCGAAGTCCGGCTGGACGAGTCCGAAGGGGCCGACATGGTGATGGTCAAGCCCGCCGGGCCCTACCTGGACGTCATCCGGGCCGTGCGCGAGGCGACGACCCTGCCGGTGGCCGCCTACCAGGTCAGCGGTGAGTACGCGATGCTCAAGGCCGCGTGTGCCCAGGGTTGGCTGGAGGAGCGCCAGGTCGTCCTGGAGAGCCTGCTGGCCATCCGCAGGGCCGGGGCGGACGCCATCCTGACCTACTACGCCCGCCAGGCAGCCCGGTGGCTCCGAGAGGGGTGACTCTTCGCTGAGTGACGATCAGGGGTCGGGGTCGGTCACAGTTGGCAACAAGCCCTGGATTGAGGAAGACCCCCGTAGGCGCAGGCGTCCAGATGGGCGATGTTGCCGCCCATGCCCCTCGCCACCGTCGCCAGCTGCCTGGAGCGCTGGTCCCGAGATCCCCGAGCGGTCCGGTGGACCGTGCAGTACCGGTTCGGGTTCGGTGCGGCCGCGCGGCAGCGCACCTTTGACTGGTATGCACCTGCGAGTGAGCGGGGGGCGATCGCGGTGCTCACCCGCATGCACAACGGCATCCTGCTCCTGCAGCCCTTGTCCGTGGTGCTGGGCAGCCCGCTGTCGGAGTCGCGCCTGGTGCCTTGGCTGGACACGATCCGGGCCGTGCACGCCCTGCCCATCTCCCTGACCGAGGACGAGCACTCCGAGCCCCCGGCCGGGGTGCCTCTGGACCTGCCCGCAGTCCAGCACGCCCGGCCCAAGGCCCAGCGGGGGCTCGCCGTGGGGTTGGACATCGGCGGCACGGGCATGAAGGTCTGTGCCTTGCGGGGAAACGAGCTCGTCGCCCAGGCCCAGGGCCCGACCTGGCCCGGCGAGCAGGCCGGTCTCCCGTCGCTGGTCGCGCGGGCCCGGGGGCTCGTCCGCGAGGTCTGTGGTGCCGAGCGGGCCACCTCTCTGGGCGTGGGGCTGGCGTCGCCGATGGGTGTGCACGGCCAGGTCGTCTCGCTGTCTACGGTGATGCGCCAGAAGCTCGGCAGTCCGGCGCTGTTGGAGGCCCTGCCGGCGCGGGTGGCCCAAGGGCTGATCGCGGGCCCCGTGGCCAGCTTCAACGACCTGGCGAACCTGGGTCGGATGCTCAGCGGCCAGGGCCACCGCAGGCTGCTCAGGCTCCAGATCGGCACGTCCTTCGGCGGGTGCTGGATCGATGCCGACGGCACGGTCTCGGCGTCGGAGCTGGGCCGGCTGGTGGTGGATCTGTCCCCGGAGGCCCGCCCGCACACCTACCTGCCCCTGAAGGGGGCGATGAAGTCCTACCTGTCGAACCACGGCGTGGCCCGGAGCCTGGCGCTGTGGGGAGGCGACGAGCGGTCACCCGCCCAGGTCGGCTTCGCCTGGCGGGACCTCAACCGCGGGGGGGACCCTCTGGGCGCCGCCCTGGTGTCGTGGACCGGGTCGCTGCTGGTCGGGGCCATTCGCGAGGCCCTGGCGGTGTTGCCCGGCCTGGAGGAGGTGTCGCTGGGCGGCGGCATGCTCCAGGGCGTCACCGGTCGGCTGGTCGCCCGAGACGTGGTCGACAGGCTGAAGGGCCTGCGCCGTGCGCCGCGGTTCGCGCTCTCGGCGAACCCCGGCTTCGACGGTGCCATCGCCGCGGCGCAAGCACCGCTCATCGATGCGCCCTTGCGCGGCGTGCGGCGCCTGGTGGGCTGACGGAGATAGAGGCCTGGAGCCGTGCACGTCTACCGCTGGGACCTGGACAAGACCTACCTGGAGACCGACTTCGACTCCGTCCGGGGACTCCTGCGCTCCGCCCTGGAGCCGGCCGAGGCCAAGCGCAACGTGCCCGGCTCGGCGGCGCTGCTGCGGGCGCTGTCCAGCCGGACGGGATCCCGGGTCGTGTTCCTGTCCGGGTCACCCACCCAGATGCGCGAGGTGCTGCAGCGCAAGCTGGAGCTGGACGGCGTGCGCTTCGACGAGCTGCACCTCAAGGACAACCTGGGCAACCTGAAGCGCGGGCGACTCCGGGCCATCAAGGGGCAGTTCGGGTACAAGCTGCCGGCTCTGTTGCGGGGTCGGGTGGGGCTGGGCCAAGCGGTCACGGAGACCTGCTTCGGCGACGACGCCGAGGTCGACGCCCTGGTCTACTCTGTGTTCGCGGACGCCGTCGCCGGGCGGCTGGACAAGGCCGCGGTGAGTCGCATCCTCCAGGCGTCCGGGGTCTACCCGGACCGCATCGCCCAGTCCCTGGAGCTGTTGGACCAGGTGCCCACGGCCGAAGCGGTGGATCGGATCTTCATCCACCTGGACCGGGGCATGCCCACGGGCTTCTTCGAGCCGCTCGGGGGCCGGGTCGTGCCGGTGCACTCGTGGTTCCAGGCGGCGCTGGTGCTCTACGGCGACGACCGCCTGGACGCCCGCGGCGTGCTCGCTGTCGTGCGCGAGGTCAGTCGGACCTCGGGGCTGGACACCACCGGCATCGCCAACCTGTTCCAGGACATCGCCCGCCGAGGCCAGGTCCCCGTCCAGGCCCTGGAGCGCTTCTCCGACGAGGTCGAGACCGACGAGGAGGACCTGGTCGAAGTGCTGGCAGCCTGTCGCCGTCGCGTGGGCTGGCTGGGCCCCACGAGCCGCACCAGGCCTCCCCAGCCGCGAGAGGGCATCGACTATCTGGCGCTGGTCAAGGCGTTCGACCGGAAGCACAGCAGCTGAGTGGGCTCAGCGCTTCTTTTTGGGAGAGGGGCGCGTGGAGAACATGGACGCCAGCAGGGCGAGCTCGTCTTCTTGGGCTTCGGTGGAGCCGGCGGCCTCGTCGACATTGACCTGGACCCGGGGCTCGTCGTCGGTGAAGAGCTCTGCGGCTTCTTCGTCGTCGAGGAGCTCGGGCAGGTAGTCGCCCTCGTCCTCGAGCTCGTGGAGCAGTGCCTCGTCTTCGGCCTCGAGCAGGGGCGCCGCTTGGGGGGCCGCGTCCTGTTTGCTCTGCCGTCGACGGGCCTCGAGCTGAGCCAGGATGGAGCTCACCGCCCCACTCGGCTCCCGGGATCGGGACCCGCTGTAGGAGTGGCTGACGCTGTCGGCGTCCCCGGCGCGGCTCGCCGAGCCGGGGCCAGCACTCTCCGCCGCGTCAGCGGGATCCTCGACCCCTTCGTCGGGCTGTTCGGCCAGCTCCGGTGGAGGGTCGAAGAAGATCTCTTCGTCGGGCTCGGGCTCCCACATGACGACCTGTTCCCACGCCGGCGCGTCAGCCGGATCGATCTCCCGCAGGATCGAGCCCCGCTGGGACAGGTCGATCAGCACCTCGATGTCGGGCCGATCGCCGTTGCCCAGCCGGACCACCCGGACCAGGGGCGTGGAGAAGGTCTCGGGCGAGCGAGCGCCGCTCACCACCAGGCCCCAGGACCTGTCGTTGAGCTGCAGCAGCGTGCCCGGCGGGTACTGCCCCACTTCGTTGACGAAGATCTGGAACAGGTCCGGGTCGTACAGCGTGCCGACCCCGGTCAGCATCCGTCGCAGAGCGCCGGGGGGCGAGAACATGGGGCCGTCGGGCCGGATGCGGGTGAAGGTGTCGAAGTCGTCGGCGATCTTGACGATGCGGGCGTACAGCGACGGCTTGGGCATCGCGTCGTAGCGGCGATGGTGTTGCAGGCACACGAGCATGCGCCGGACCTTGGCGGCGTGGAAGCCGCGCTGGCGCAGGAAGGCCCGGGAACCGGCGCTGCCGTGGCGCTCGAAGGGCGGCGGGTAGCCACCCTCGGAGACGGTGTAGCCGGTGTCGTGGTAGACGGCGGCCACCCCCAGGTCGGACAGGGAGGCCTCGGACATGCCCAGGGCCCGCCCGATCAACAGGCTCAGGGACGCGACCTGGACCGAGTGGTTGACGTAGGCGGGCGCTCGCGGATCGTGCCTGGACTCGACCGTCTGGCCCTGCTTGTCGCCCCCGCCCAGATCGATGAGCTCGGTGACCATGCGCCGGACCGGCAGCGGGTTCGGCGTCCGCTGGGCGCACAGGTTTCCCCAGGCATCGGACACCAGCCGGGAGCAGCGGGTGTAGACCTGCTTCACCGACCGGTCCATGGACCGGGCGCTCTCGCCGTGCAGCCTGAAGCGGAAGATGGGCGCCAGCTCGATGAAGCCCAGCCCGGCGTCGTTGAGCTCCTTCTGGAAGATCAGGCGGGGCGAGGTGCCCTCGCGAGGCTTCACGGAGACGAGCTCCAGGAAGCGCCGCATCTGGACCTCGTTCGGGGCGCTGTGGAACGAGAAGCCGCCGACCTGGTGGCGGCCCATCTCGTCGCCCATCCAGGCCCCGCTGTCGGTCCGCGCGTCGAAGCGGATGCGGATGTCGTTGACGTAGACCTGGCCCTCGACCATCGCGACGTGGATGGCCCCGAGCAGCTCGATCATGTGACCGACCGCGTCGTGGAACTCCCGCATGGGTAGCTCGAAGGCCGCGTTGTCCAGGCTGTGGACCTTGGTCAGGCGCAAGAGCCCGGCCAGCAGGAACACCATCGCTTCGCCGCGGTCCCGGATCTGTGCCGCGAGCTCCTGGTCTTCGCCGGCCTTGGCCTGCTCCAGGGCCTTGCCCAGCTGGAATTGGGCGTCGGCGATCTGGGCGCTGGGATCCATGCTCAGGCCCCGGCCTTGGACTTCTGGTCTTCTGCGATGCGCTGCCGGCGCCGCACGCGGCCCTGGACGGCCCCGTTGTAGAGCGCCTCGTCCTCGCGATTCAGGTGGGCGATCTGCTTGAGCACGCCGTCGGCGTCGTCGTTGTCGACCAGCGGCAGCCCCGTGACGGCCGCCCAGTTCAGCGCGTGATCGGCCCCCCGGACACGGCTCAGCAGGCCCTTCGGAAGGCACCAGTCCTTGAAGGCGGCCAAGGCGGCCTCTGGGTCCAGGCGGGCCATGACGCCTCCGATGACCTTGGCCTCGTCGTCGCCCAGCCGGCCCCCGGAGCGCTCCTTGGCGTGTCGCACCAGGGCCGGGAACATGCGTCGGTCGCCCTGGTGCCCGACGCCCTGGATGGTGCGGATCCGGACCATCTCCTCGTGGCTGTGGAGCAGCTTGAACGCCACGGCGCGGGTCGTGGCGTTGTACCCGGTCAGCTCGACCACGTGGCAGCACTCGAACAGGATGTCCATGTCGCCGCTGTTGGAGAGCTCCAGGGCGAGCTTCTGGGCGTCGTCTGGGCTGCCGGCGGTCACCGCCCGGAACAGGTCCGCGGCCACGGAGCCGTAGGACGTCTGGAGGCGCTGAATGACGTACGCGGAGCGGGCGGGCAGCTCGCGGGCGATGAGCTGCCGGATGGTGCGGCGGGAGCGGGCCGCGCGCTCGGTCTCGAGCAGGTCGATCAGGGTCGACAGGTGGTCTCCCGGCAGCTGATCGAGCAGGCGCAGGAAGGACTCGGGCACGGTGTCGGCGTCGGGCGGCACGGAGTGAACCAGTCGGGCCAGGGCGTTGCGGTCGGCGAAGGAGTCGATGAGGACCTGGACGTCGGCGCCGTCCTGGTCGCCGCGGACCGCCATCAGGAGCAGGTCCAGCATGCGCAGCAGGTTGTCCAGCTGGCCCTCGGACAGCAGGAAGTCCCGGATCTCGGTCAGCAGGGGCCGGGCCTCGCTGAGGCGGACCGGGTCCGTGGGGTCCTGGACCACGGTGAGCAGCTCGCTGACCAGCCCCAGGCAGTCCTCGGGCAGGTGCTGGGAGGTCTCCTCGGAGCGGAGCCGGTCCAGGGTGGCGTCGGCGATGGGCCGCCACGTGGGCTGATCCTCGCCGGTCAGGTTGGGGTGGGGGAGATCGAAATTCGGCGGGACCCGCACCTCGGCGTGGTTGGCCAGGCGCTGGTGGGCCAGCTCGAGCCCCAGACCGTCGTCTTCGACCTCGTCCTCGGGCACGAAGCCCTCGACGGCCTCGACGTCGATGTTCTGGAAGTTGGCCTTCCACAGCAGCGTGACCACGTCGTCCTCGCTGTGGGACAGGCCGGTGTAGCGGATGGAGAGGATCTCCAGGAGCTGCAGGAGCTCGGACCACGCCACAGCGGGCTGGACCACCAGGTTGCGCACCCCGTCGCGGAACAGGCGGAAGGCCAGGGAGCGTTCCCGATCCCGCTCCAGGTAGACCACCTCGCGCTCCGGGGCGAGCACCATCTCGAAGGGACGGACCGCCAGGTGCAGCTCGCCGTGGTGAGCGCCGAAGGCGTGGAAGGCGTCCCGGACCTCCTCGAGGAAGGTCCGGATGGCGTCGTTGCTCGGGTCGTAGAGTTGGAAGCTTCGGGCGGCCCGCGCAAGGGCCCGGAGCGCGTCGTTGGCCGCCCTGGCACGATCGTCGGATCCGAGTTCGGTCTCCTGGTCGTCGGGCGCGCGTACCCCGCTGACCGGGGGTCTGGGATCGTTCGGCTCCATCCGGTGGACGCGGTGCCTCGTGCCTTGAGGGGGTCTCCCCCCCCTCGGCACCATGGTACCGCGCCGCCAATCCGGGCGTCAAAGGGCCTCTCAGGCGCGTCTGCAGGCCCTCAGATACCCGTGATCCAGTGGGCGATCGTGCCCTTGAGGCTGCGGGGCACCAGCGGGCTGTCCAACAGCACCAGGGTGATGCACTCGCCGTCGTCGTGGATGTCCAGGTGGTGCTCGACCGTGTCGTCGGCAACCGCCACGTCTCCGCGCAGGTAGTCAGCCCCGCGGTCGGAGAAGCCGCCCTGGAGCACCAGGTTGTATTCCTGGCCGCCGTGGGTGTGGCGGGGGATCTCGATGCCTGGGGCCAGACGCGTCAGGCGCACCGGTTGGGGCCCGTAATGCAGGGGCAGGTCCAGCACCTGGACGCCGGGCCAGACCTTGCGCCACCGGGGCTGGGGACCCATCAGTCGGCGCAGGGGCGCTGGGAAGATCGGATCGCCCGTGGGCACCGGTCGGGGGGCTGGCGCGGGCTCGTCCAGCCTGGCGAGCATGGCTTCCAGGCTGCCCGGGGCGAGCTCGGCCCCCGGGAGCTCGGCCAGGAGCTCGCCGCCCACGGCCTCGAGCGTGTCCAGGTGGGCCCGGGACTCCGGGCTCAGGGTCAGGTGACAGGCTGCGAGCAGGGAGAGGGCCTCGCCGGCCGTGCCCGCTGCGTAGCTGAGCAGCAGCTCCTCGGGGATCAGGTGAGTGGGCGTCGTCATGGACTGCTCTGCTGGTCTTCGAGCACCTGGCGCAGCCGGATCATGGCCAGCCGGGAGCGGGACTTGATGGTGCCCAGGGGCACGCCGGTGGCATCGGCCAGCTCCCGCATGGAGCGCCCCTCGAAGTACGAGCTCTGCAGGACCTCGGCCTGTTCCTGGGGAAGGGTGGCCAGGGCCTGGCGCACGGCGGCGGCCCTGCGGGCCTGGGCGACCTGGGCATCGGTGGCCTGGGTGGGCTGCATGGTCTCGATGATCTCGGTGGCCTCTGGCTCGGGACGGTTCTCCTTGCGCAGGCGATCGATCCGGCGGTTCCGGGCGATGGTGAAGATCCAGGTGTTGGGGTTGGCCCGGGACGGGTCATAGGTCGGCGCCCGGCGCCACACGGTCAGCAGGACGTCCTGGGCGACCTCCTCGGCTGTGACCGGGTCTGCGCCGGACCGCATCAGGTAGCGCTTCACCTGGGGGGCGTAGTGGGCGTACAAGGCTGCAAACGCCTCCCGGTCCCCATCCTGGGCGATCCGTGCAATCCAGGCCTTGGGGCCAACCGGTGACGTCCCCGACATCGCGCGCAGCCTATCACCGCGGTCCTGGGGACTCTGCGGGGGAGGGGGTGTCGCGCTCATCATGCGGGGGTAGGGGTCGGGCGGGCGGCGCCGTGAGCGTGGAGCTGTCGGTCCAGGTGCTGGGTTCCTTCTGGCAAGGGGTGTGTGGGTTGTTCATCCCCCATACGGCGGCGCCATGAGAACGGATCACTGGCTCATCGGCGGCTGAGCCGGGCTCACCGGTGCCAGACGGGCCCGCCGTGGCCGGTCGCCGGTGGGTCGACGCTGCCCGGCAGGATCTCCCGCAGGTAGTCCCCCCAGCTCTTCTCCTGGCGCCAGTGCCGCGGATAGCCCACCGCCACCTCCTCGAAGCGCACGCCGTCCCGCCAGTCGGTCGCCCGCATGTGGAGGTGGCCTGTCACGACCACATCGGCCCGGTAGCGCAGGTGCCAGTCCTCGGTCTCCCGGGTGCCGCACCAGGGGATGAAGCGCGGGATCCGGTGGAGCCGCACCAGGTCCCGGCGCAGGGGAAAGTGGTTCACCAGCACCGTGCGCGTGTCATGGGGGATCCCGTCGAGCCGGGCCCGGGTCTGGGCCAGCCGCGCGGCGCACCAGGCGGACTTGGAGGGGTAGGGGTCCGAGTGCAAGAGCGACTCGTCCCGGCACACGATGCCGTCCTCTCGGGCCCAGGCGACGGCGTCGGCCGGGGCCACGTGGTCCGGGGCGAAGCTGTAGTCGTAGAGCACGAACAGCGGGGCGATGACCCGCCTGGGGCCTTCCCCGGGCCAGACCAGGAAGGGGTCCTCGGGCGTGCGAACCCCCAGGTCCCGGCAGACGGCCACCATCGCCTCGTACGCCGCGACCCCGCGAAGAGCGGCCTCCCCGACGCTCCAGAGCTCGTGGTTTCCCGGCACCCAGTAGAGCTGGGCGAAGCGCTCGGCGAGGAGCGTCAGGCACCAGCGCAGTCTTCGGGGGTCCTCGGTCACGTCGCCGCCGACGATCAGGTGGTCGTGGGCACGTGCCGGCAGGGACGCCAGGGCGTCCCGGTTCCGCTCGTGGTTCAGGTGCAGATCGCTGATGGCCCAGAGCTTCACGACAGTCGATCCTCCAGGTCCTTGAGTCGGGCACGCAGGGCGATCAGCTCGTCGTCGGGGGCGGACGTGTGCGGCGGCGCGTCCGGGGACGGCGGCGCTGGCGCCGGCTCGGCGGCGGGTGGCGGCGGCGGGGCCTGCTTGCCGGCGCGGGCCCAGCCGAACTGTCGCTCCAGCTGGCCGAGCTGGGCGTCCAGGAGCTCCAGGCCAGCGGCGAATTGCTGGCGCACGAGCCGGGTCAGCGGCCCGTCCTCGGAGAGTCGGATGATGCGATGCAGCAACCCGGGGGGCAGGATCTCCGCCGCCCCCTGCACCTCCAGGAGCACCTGGAGCAGGACCGCTCGGGTCAGGTCGGAGCCATCGGACACCGACACGACGCCGACGTCGACGCCGGACCGGACGAGGTCCGCGAGCTCTTGGAGGTTGATGTAGCTGGAGGCCTCGGTGTCGTAGAGTCGCCGGTTGCCGTACTTCTTGATGACGCGCATGCCGGAGAGGGTAGCCGGTCCGGCCATGTTGCAGTGCAACGGAAATGGCTTGACGCAACGCAACACGGTACTTAGCCTGCGGTCGACGGTCGGAGACCTCTGGCCGTCCTCACCCCCATGGAGGAACGATGTCGACCCTGCCCACCCCCGAGTCCCTCAACGCGTCGCTGCACCAGGCCGGCCAGGCCGCCCTGGACCTGCAGGACAAGGCCCTGAAGTGGCAGCTCGATCAGGCCCGCTTCGCCCAGACCCAGGCCGAGGTCAGCGCCCGCCACGGGCTCAAGGCCGCCGAGACCGCCGCCACCCTGGTGCGCGTTGGACAGCAGGCCGTCGTCGACGCCTTCGCACCCAGCGGGGACTAGCCATGACCGGGAAGACCGTCGACTTCAGCGACATGGCCCAGGCCTTCCAGCAGCAGTGGGAGACCGCCCTGTCCGGGTGGTGGGACCAGGTGCTGGAGTCGCCGGCCTTCCTGGACGCGATGGGCCAGGGCCTCGAGACCGGGGCCCGCGCCCGCCAGCAGTACGAGCGAGCGGTGGACGACTCGCTCAGCGCGATGCACCTGCCGACCCGGGCGGACCTGACCCGGGTTGCCCGCATCGCTTCCCTGCTCGAGGACCGGCTGCTCAAGGTCGAGGATCTGCTCCTGGAGCTGCGGGACGATCTGACCGCGCGGCTCAGCCAGGCCGAGGAAGAGGCTGTGAAGGCCCGCATCGAAGCCGCCGAGACCCGTCTGGAGCTGCGGGAGCGGCTGGGGGCCCTCGAAGCCCGGCTGGCGGAGCAGGGCTGATGGTCGCCAGCCTCGAGGTGTTGCGGTTCCTGAAGACCGACCCGGTGCGCCGGGCGCGGCCGGGGCGAACCCCTCACGGGGTGATCCATCGACAGGGCAGCAGCCGCCTGCTGTACTTCCCTTCCCCGGAGCCACGCCACACCCCGCTCTTCGTGTCGATGCCGCTCATCAACACGTGGTCGATCTTCGATCTGTTGCCGGGGCGCTCGGTGATCGAGGCCCTGACCCAGGCGGGCGTGCCGGTCTACGTACTCGACTGGGGCCGGCCGGGGCCCCACGACCGGTACACCACCCTGGCAGACCTGGTCGACACCCGCCTCGGCCGGGCCCTGGACCGCACCCGGCGACACGCGGGCAGGCTGCCGGATGCCCTGGGCTACTGCGTCGGCGGCACCTTCCTGGCGATGCACCTCGCCCGGCACCCGGGATGCGTGGGCCGGCTCGCGCTCTTGTGTGCCCCCATCGACTTCCACGCCTCTGGAAGGCTCGCCCGCTGGGCCACGCCGGAGTCCTTCCCGGTCGACGCGGCCATCGACGGCTTCGGCAACTACCCGGCGGACATCATCCGGGGCGCCTTTGCCTGGCTGCGGCCCATGGGCCAGTGGTCCAAGTGGGCGACGCTGGCCGAGCGCATCGACGACCCGGACTTCCGGGCACTGTGGGCCCACCTGGAGCGCTGGTCCGACGACCCGGTGGACTTCCCGGGCGAGGCCTACCGGGCCTACGTCAAGGGCTGCTACTTCGACAACGCGCTGATCTCCGGGGGCTGGCAGCTGGCCGGTCGCCCGGTGGACCTGGGCGCCGGCAGGGTCCCAGCCCACGTGCTCTCCGCCGAGCGCGACCACATCTGCGAGCCCCCGGCCGCCGAGGCCCTGGCCGGGGTGTGGGGCGCCCCGGTGACCACCGAGCGCCTGCCCGGCGGCCACGTGGGGGTCTGCGTGGGCGCCAGGCTCCCAGCGGCCCTGCTCCGGTGGCTGGGCGCGTGACCCGCACCGGCCGACCCGGCGAGCTCCAGCACGGCCTGGCCCTGCTGGCGTCCCTGCCGCGCCCGCCACTGGGGCTGACCCCCCACACCGTGGTGCACACCCAGGACAAGCTGGCCCTGCGCCACTACCCGCCGCGCGGCGAGCTTCGGGCCCTGCCGGTGGTGGTCGTGCCGTCGCTGATCAACCGCGCGACGATCTGCGATCTGGAGCCGGACCGCTCCCTGGTCGGGGGTCTCGCCGCCCAGGGGCACCCGACCTACCTGGTGGACTGGGGCGTGCCCGGGCCCGAGGACGCGGGCGAAGACGTGGCCTATGTGCTGCTGGAGCTCCTGCACCGGGCCCTCGATCGGGCCTGTCGTCACGCGGGAACCCGACAGGCCGTGCTCCTGGGCTACTGCCAGGGCGGCACCCTTGCGGCCATGTACGCCGCCCTTCGCCCCCGGCGGGTCGCCGGCCTGATCACCCTGGCCGCGCCGGTGCGCTTCTCCGAGGGCGGACGCTTCCGGGACTTCACGGACCCAGCGCACTTCGACGCGGAAGCGGTGATCGACGACACCGGCCTGGTGCCCGTGCACTGGATGAAGGCCGGCTTCCAGCTCCTGGATCCGATGGGCATCTCGGACAAGCTCGTGGCGGTGGCCCGGGCATCCCGGGACCCGGAGCGGCTGCGGCGGGTGCTGGCCCGGGAGCGCTGGCTCGAGGAGAACGTGCCGGTGGCCGGCGCCTTCGCCCGGGAGTTCATCCGCAACACCTACCAGGAGGACCGGCTCGAGGCGGGCACCTGGCACGTGGCCGGGGAGCGGGTGGACCTGGGCGCCATCACGGCGCCGCTCTTGCTGCTGGCGTGCGAGCGGGACTTCATCTGCCCCAAGGCGGCGACGCTGCCCCTGGCGGAGCTCGTGGGCAGTGACCAGGTCCAGGTCGAGGTGCTCCAGACCGGCCACATCGGCGCCGTGGTCGGGCGCTACGGCCCGGAGAAGCTCCAGCCCCTGCTCGACACCTGGCTCCGGGAGCTCGAGGGATGAACCGCGTCCTGCAAGCCTGGGCCCGCTTCGACGGCCATCGGGAGGCCCTGGTCGACGTGGGCACCGGCCGCCGCTGGACTTACGCCCAGCTCCACCGGGACGCCCTGTGCTGGGCCGGGCGGCTGGCTGCCGAGGGCGTCGGACCCGGCGACGTGGTCGCGGTGCTGGCCCACAACCGGGGCGAGTCCCTGGCGGTGCTCTACGCAGCGGCCGAGCTCGGGGCGATCTTCTTCCCACTCAACTGGCGGCTGAGCGTGCCCGAGCTGCGCTGGCAGCTCGGGCACAGCGGTGCGCGGGTGCTGCTGACCGACGCGGGCCATGCCACGGTGCTCGACAGGCCCAGCTTGTCCCTGGACGATGGCCCCGGCCCCACGGCGTACCAGGGGCCCGGCGCTGGCGCCGAGGACCCCTGGATGCTGCTCTACACCAGCGGCAGCTCCGGTCGGCCCAAGGGCGCACTGATCCCTCACCGCCAGGCCCACCACAACGCGGTCAACACCGTGCTCGCCTGTGACCTGACCCGGGAAGACACCACGCTGACCTTCACGCCCCTGTTCCACACCGGGGGCCTGAACTGCTTGACGACCCCACTGTTCTTTCGCGGCGGGCGGGTGGTGTTGACCCCCGGCTTCGACGCCGCCCAGGCCCTGGCGCTCGTGGCCCAGGAGCGCATCAGCTTGCTGATGGGCGTGCCGACCATCTTCCAGCTCCTGCACGACCACCCGGCCTTTGGGCACGCCGATCTGTCGTCGGTCCGCGATGCCCTGTGCGGCGGCGCTCCCCTCGGTGCTGATCTGTTGGCGCGCTACCTGGACCGCGGCATCCCGCTCCGCCAGGGCTTCGGCATGACCGAGTGCGGGCCGAACTGCTTCGG
>Ga0114933_10001961_pt1 | contig 22093 bp, 17 predicted proteins | sample 4SBtaG_FD_89691 | JGI IMG/M metagenome (GOLD analysis project Ga0114933, IMG submission 89691) | Deep subsurface microbial communities from Kolumbo volcano to uncover new lineages of life (NeLLi) - 4SBTROV12_W25 metaG | ecosystem: Environmental > Aquatic > Marine > Volcanic | place: Kolumbo... | reverse complement strand
CGTGGAAAATGATCTGCTCACGGTCAGGTACGATGCTTACGATGTAGATAAGGGATTTGAAGACACGTTTGGGCATCTCTTCTACGAAGCACCCCTCGGGGCGTACGAACTCGTTATCGAATACCGATTTATCGGCTCTCAGTTTAAAGGTGGACCGGATTGGGCGCGGTCGAATTCGGGCGTCATGTTCCACGGTCAGGACCCTGAAACCATGGGTCTAGATCAGGATTTTCCGATCTCTCTCGAAGTTCAGTTCCTGGGAGGTGAGGCGGGTGAGATTCGACCGACCGCGAACCTCTGCACGCCGGGCACCCACGTAGAGATCGAGGGTGTGCAGATCACGCAGCATTGCATCGATGCCTCCGCGCCAACGATACCTGATAGCACCTGGGTGTCGGTCACCATCTTTGCTGGAGCGGATGGCTCCGTTCAGCACATCATCGGAGGTGAAACTGTGCTAGCGTACAAACGACCTGTAGTTGGCGGTGGCGAGGTCAGTGAAGTTGCCGATGGAGCGCCCGAGTCTGGCTTTCTCCTGACCGATGGCTTCATAGCTCTCCAGAGCGAGAGTCACCCGATCCAGTTTCGACGTATTGCGATGCGTCCTCTTCTCGATGAATAGTCGGGGGGTGCGGACAGTGATGTCCGTGCCGTAGGTTTCGCGCTCACTCTTCCAGGAGCTTAGATGGACCGAAGAACGGCGATCCGCACCTTGGCTAGTGTGAGTGTGCTGCCCGTTCTGGCCCCCGAACGCGCGACAGAGCTCCTAGACGCGAGACGCGTCATCGTTGCTGACGAACGTGTTTCGACGTCACTCAGCCAACCAGAACTCGATATCGTAGGACTGGTCGCGGACATCATTTTGCCTCGAACAGACTCACCCAGTGCAACCGATCTGGATGTCCCTGCCTTCGTTGATCTGATAGTGTCGGAGTGGATGGACGATAAAGACTCGGAAGATTTTCGTTTGGGTCTCAGAACGCTCGATACAGAGTCCGTGGTAAGGTTTGGGGTCGGCTTTACAGAGTCTTCGGCTGATCAACAGCATATCCTAGTCAGTGAGCTGGATGCACAGATGCCAGAGCCAGGCTCTAGCGAAGGCGTGCCGGATGGCTTTTACCCGACTCTCAAGCGGCTGGTAGTAGTGGGCTACTTCACGACGGAAGAGGGTGCGAGCCAGACCGGATATCGCATAATGCCGGGATCTTATGCGGGTTGCTCGGTTCCGGGAGCTTCTCAATGAGAACTGACTACGATGCCATAGTCATTGGGTCAGGCATCACAGGGGGGTGGGCTGCCAAGGAGCTTACGGAAGCTGGCCTGCATACTCTCGTTCTGGAGGCCGGACCCGAGATCATTCCCGAGCGAGACTATACTGAGCACGTCCCTGTTTGGGACATGAAGTACCGCGGAATGGCAGATAGGAAAAAGCTGGCCGAAAGGCAGTCCATCCAGCGCGAATGTTATGCATGCGACGAATTGGGTTCTGCGTTCTTTGTCGACGACGTGGAAAACCCATACACGACCCCCGACGACTCGCCGTTCCTGTTCCTACGAGGTCGACAGGTAGGTGGTCGCTCGATTATGTGGGGTCGTCAGGTCTATCGACTTAGCGACCTAGACTTCGAAGCTAACGCTAGGGAAGGGGTCGGTATCGACTGGCCGATCCGGTACGCTGACATAGAGCCTTGGTACGATTATGTAGAGAGGTTTATCGGTGTTTCGGGTGAGGCTCTTGGATTACCTCATCTTCCGGATAGTCAATTCCTCCCCCCGATGACAATGATGTGTGCAGAAGCTCATGTCCGCGATGGGATCAAAAGGGCGTACGGTGACGAGCGGACTCTCACGATTGGGCGATGTGCAGTCCTGACCCGCGACCATAATGGTCGCCGGGCATGCCATTATTGTGGTCCGTGCGAACGAGGCTGTAGGACAGGCTCCTACTTCAGCAGCCTCAGCGCCACGCTTCCGGCGGCGCGTGCCACGGGTCTAATGACCCTGAGGCCTAACAGTGTTGTGCATTCGCTTGGGTACCGAGACGGAAAGATATCGTCAGTTAAAGTGATCGATAGAGAGAGCCACGAGGCGCTTGAGTTCAAAGGTCGGGTCGTCTTCTTGGGGGCATCTACAATTGAGTCGACACGTATCCTCCTCAACTCAACTTCTCCCGATTTCCCGAATGGGATAGCCAACTCGAGTGGAACCCTGGGACATTACTTGATGGACCACACAATGGGCCATGGTGCAGGGGGAGATGTTCCGGGGTTCGAAGATCAGGCAAATCAAGTGCGCCGCATCAATGGCATCTATCTGCCTCGCTTCCGAAACGTTACGAGTAAGCATCCTGATTTCTTAAGGGGATTCGCCTATCAGGGTGGAGGCTCGAGAAGTACATGGAGCCGTGGTAGCACGACTAGTGGATTGGGAGCTGGCTTTAAGCACCGTCTGACAGAAATGGGACCGTGGCAGATGTCTCTCTATGGCTTTGGAGAGTGTCTGCCTCACGAGTCGAACCGCGTCGAACTGGACTCGGATGTAGTTGATGCATGGGGCATCCCCGTACCCCGTATCTCATGTAGATGGCGAGAGAACGAACGCGCGATGTTCGACGATATGGCGGTCAGCGCCGCTGAAATGCTAGAGGCAGCGGGGGTTCGTAATGTGCAGGTCTTCCATGAGGATAATCCTCCCGGAAAGACGATCCATGAGATGGGAACCGCTCGAATGGGACGCGATCCAGAGACGTCAGTACTCAACGCGCACAACCAAGCGCACGACGTTCGGAACCTCTTCGTCATAGACGGCTCCTGTATGGTGTCGTCTGCCAATCAGAATCCGTCCCTTACATACATGGCTCTGACTGCACGTGCGTGCGCATACGCGGTCGATGCGCTGAATCGCATGGAGCTCTGAGACCCGCCGTGGGAAGCTAGGTTTTTGATTACACGAAGAGATCTTCTGGGTCTTCAAGTGCAACAGAAGCGCTCGGTTTCGGGACCGAGGGTCGAGTGGAGGCTCGCATCTAGCTTTCCTCCGAGTGCTGACCTGCTCCACGGTGCCGCTATACGCGTGAGCGAGCGAGTATCGGCGATGACGGGGGGACAGTTCACCATCCGTGTTTATGCGGCCGGAGAACTGGTGCCACCGCTTCAGGTTATGGACGCGGTTATGCAGGGTACAGTCCAAGCAGGTCTGTCACCCGGATATTTCTATATCGGTAAGCATCCTGCATTGGCGTTCGATACGGGTGTCCCTTTCGGACTCACTACGCGCCAGCAGCTGTCATGGCTGTGGCATGGTGGCGGACTTGATTTGCTGAATGAGGTGTGGGGGCAGTTTGGCCTTCGGTCGTTGACTGCGATCGCGTCTCCCGGTCAGATGGGGGGGTGGTTTCGTGAGCCAATCGAGGCACTCTCAGATTTAGCGGGGCTTCGTTTCCGGATTCCAGGTATTGGCGGGGAAATCATGACGAGGCTGGGGGTTACCGTGCAGGTTCTATCCGGAGCGGAGATCTATCCGGCTTTGGAAAGGGGAGCGATCGATGCGACTGAGTGGGTAGGCCCGTATGATGACGAGAAGCTCGGCCTTCACCAGATCGCTAAGAACTACTACTACCCAGGCTGGTGGGAGCCGGGTGTAACGATGGGTCTTCTGGTAAGTGACGACTCGTTTCGTGAATTGCCGTTGTCATATCAGCGTATTTTAGAGGTTGCGTGCGGAGAGACGGCGATTGATCGACTCGCTATATACGATGTGGAAGAACCACGTGCCTTACGCAGGCTGATAGAGAACCATGGGGTGATGTTGCGAAGGTATCCCGATGATGTCTTGGACGCAGCGTGGCGAGAGTCGAACGCCTATCTGAAAGACCAGTCGTCTCGAAACGCTGACTTCGCTCGCGTCTATGCTTCGTGGGATGCTTTTCGTACATCAGCATTTGGGTATGCTAGGGGAAATGAGCTTTCCTACCGGAGAGACGCATTCCCCAGAATAGGATGATTTATTTAATGCGAGCCACCGAGGTTTTGGGGAAGGAGTGAACAACAGAGCCCGCAGTGCGGTATCTTCTATGCGCCTATAACTGCTCGTTAGCCCCCGTACCCTCTATCCGCGTTTTTGCATTGTTTGGTTCCGCCCGGTCGTCAGATGGCGGCTCGCTGAAGCATGACGGTCGTATGTCCCGCATGGTTCTGATCGTCGCGCTGGTTGTCTTTTGTGGGTTGCGTACTCAAGCGGTTTCTGCTCAGGCTGATACCGTCCAAGTAGACCTCGTCCGTCAGTTTTGTGATGCCGGGGTGATTACCGACATTGAGGTCATCCGTGGTTCTGTGTTCGACCCCGATTCGACGGACATCGGCGCGGTCGCATGGGTTTACCGGCTTATGGATGTGGTCCACATCCGGACTCAGGAATCGTTTATTCGACGGGAGGTTCTATTCGAGGAAGGTGACTGCTATGACGCGTTCCTAGCACAGGAATCGGAGCGCCTTCTAGAGTCATACGGCTTTCTGACTGAAGCGCGCGTGACATCTAAGCCTGATGGAGCTGGGGGCCGGCACGTCACAGTCAGTACACTCGACGAGTGGTCGACTCAGGTCGATTTGGGTGTGACCTACGATGAGGGTCTAAACCTCGAGAAAATTCAGGTCACTGAGGAGAATTTTCTTGGCCAAGGGGTCTTCGCTGAGTTCACAAACCGAAATCGCTTGGAGACGAGGACAAGAGCCGTGTCGGTATCCACACCTCGGTTGTTCGGACGAACTGACGCGAGCATTGAGGTTGGTCGAGATCGGCCGGGTGACTTCATCAATCAGCATGTCAGATATCCTTTCATCGGAGAGACAGGCCAATACTCGGTGCGTCAGGGATATAGTCGAGGTACGAGCTTCTACTCTTACAGCACTCCTCTCGGCGACGGACTTAGTCAGGTACTAGCCCCTCAATTCCGAGAGGTGATCGAGTTTTCGGCAGCTCAGCGGTTTGGTGAGAGAGGTCGGTCTATAATCGCCGGACTTACGCTCTCTCGTGATGTGACTCGCTTTGGAACGATCGAAGCCGCAGCGGACGACAACCTCGACGAACTAGTTCCTCTTCCAGGCGTTGTGCCCAGTCCGCTCTCACGTCAGATAAAAGAACGTGGGGCTAGTCGGGTCTGGTTACACCTAGGTGCAAGCCAGATGCGGTATCAGGAGTACTATGGCATAGACGGACTCCGCGACCGGCTTCTCGTCGGCCTGGGTTATTTCGTGGGGGCCTCAGCAGGGCGTGGCTTTGGGGTCCTAGTGCCGGATGGCGTGATCGGAATGAATGAGTTTTTTGGCCGCGCGAATGCCAGTTTTACCGCTCCGATTGGTTCTTCGATCCTACACGGTGGGGCGTACATCGAGTCCCGCCGGGCGAAGGATGGATGGCAAGACGTCCTAGCTGACGCTGAACTAGTAGCGTACCTAAGGAGCAGCAATCTTCCTGGGCAAACTTTCTTCTTTCGTGCCTCGATGGCCGGTGGTTGGAACACCACTATGCCATACCAACTCAGCCTAGGTGGACGAGACGGGCTTCGCTCGTTACCGGAGGATAGCTATCCGGGTGGGAGGACGATGCGGTTCCTAGTCGAAGATCGTATCGTGCTTCCGTGGCCGTCACGCAGGTTCGATCTCGGTATGACGGTTTTCGCCGACATGGGGCGCGTTTGGTCGGGTGATGCCCCCTTCGGGATCGATTCTGGTTGGCACAAAGGAGTTGGGGCTGGCCTTCGGTTCGCATTTCGGCGTGGTGCGCGCCACGTACTGCGCGCTGATGTGGCGTTTCCTGTTAATGGCCCTGACACTTCACCGATTTTTCGGGTCACCTTCGAACTCAACAGGCTAGCGCTCGGTTTCCTGACCCCAGATCACTTTCGGAGTCGCCGCTTCGACATAGGCGCTCATAGTTTCTAGCCCGTCAGATTGCTGCCTCAGTGTTTTGTGCTGAAGAATGTGGCTGGATTCGCACAGGACAGACCTTCAGTTCCGCAGTATCCGTAATTGGGTCGTACCCTCCTCCGGTTAGGACATTGACAGGCACATCGTTGAACGAGAATGAAGTGAAGACGGTACCTCGTGGTGAACGTGCCGTCGCCTTCACCTTAATTGTGACCGCTCCACGGCGACTCGCCATCTCCACCCAACTGCCGTCTTTAACACCCCAAGCCGCTACATCTTCAGGATGTACTTCAAGGACTTCTTCCGAGAGGAGGTAGTCGATTCCCTCTGAACGTCCGGTCTGGGTTCGGGAGTGATAGGATTCGAGTCGGCGCCCTGTCGTGAGCCACACCGGGTATTCATCGTCGACTGTTTCAGCTGGATCGCGGTATCTGATCAACTTGAAGATTCCGCGTCCATTGATGAAACCGTCCTCGTGCAGGCGTGGTGTGCCCGGGTGCCCTTCTTCGGGGACCGGCCATTGATATTCCCCGTGCTCGACACGATCCCAATCAAGGCCAGCGTATGTGGGTGAGAGAGAACAGAGCTCGTTGAAGACGTCTTTGGCCTCGCTGTAGTCGAAACCCTGAAAGCCCATCCTCTGAGCAAGTCGTGAAACAATCCACCAGTCAGGCTTAGCTTCGCCTGGCGGCGGTGTCGCACGGCGCAAACGCTGGACACGACGCTCGGTGTTCGTCTGTGTGCCGTCGGTTTCCGCAAAGCCCGAGGCCGGGAAGACGACATCAGCCAATTCCGCGGTTTCTGTCATGAAAAGGTCGCATACTACCAGGAAGTCGAGTGACTTCAACGCGTGCTCGCAGTGCTCTCTGTCCGGATCCGTAACCAGCGTATTCTCACCGTCGATTAGCATCGCTCGAATCTTGTCGCCGGCGAGCTCTAGCGCGCGCACTTTGGTGATACCCTTATCTATATCGATCTTCCGTCCCCACGCCTCCTCGAACTTGGCTTGGTTCGCGGGATCAGTGACCGGCTGGAAGCCTGGATAGTTGTTCGGGATCGCTCCTACATCACCTGCGCCCTGGATATTGTTTTGGCCTCGCATCGGATTGATACCCGTGCCCTCGCGACCGATGTTTCCTGTCATGAGTGCCAGGTTGCACAAGCTTTGAACATTGTCCACACCGCAGATGTGCTCGGTTATACCCAGCGTGTAATAGATCGCCCCCCGATCCGCCCGACCGTAGAGCAGAGCGGCTTGCTCAATTAGCTCGGGTGGGACGTCGCAGATGGTTGATGCCCACTCTGGCGTGAACTCTTTCACGTGTGCTAGGAATGCCTCAGCTTCGGTTGTCCTGTCTGCGAGGAACGCTTCGTCGACCAGCCCTTCTCGGGCGATTACATGGGCCATGCCAAGCAGGAGCGCCGCGTCTGAGCCTACGCGGAGTGGCAAGTGCATGTCGGCATACTCAACGAGCCCGATTTCCCGGGGGTCCGCAACGATCATCTTCGCCCCGTTAGCGATTGCTTTTTTGAGGCGCGTCGCTGCGACGGGATGGCATTCCGTCATGTTTGTCCCGATGCAAAAGATTACATCAGGCTTTTCCATGTCGCGTAGTGGGTTCGACATGGCGCCACGCCCGATCGTTGCCGCCAGACCGGCGACTGTTGGAGAGTGTCAGGCACGGCTGCAATTGTCTATATAACTGGTCCCTAACCCAGCTCGGACGAATTTCTGCATAGTAAATCCGGCTTCATTCGGGGCTCTGCCAGAGGCGATTGCGTAGAGACTGTGGCGGCCGTGTTCGTTTACGGCTTCAAGAAGTCCGGCGGCCGCCTTATCGAGTGCCTCATCCCATGTAGCTGGTACGAGTTGTCCGTGATCATCCCTTATGAATGGTGTTTTTAGACGATCTGGGTGATGAACAAAGTCAAAGGCGAACTGACCTTTCACGCAGAGTGCGCCTTCGTTGGCTGGGCCGTCCATCGCTGGCTGGATGCCCACTACTTGTTCGCCTTTGGTCATAATGTCGAGGGCACAGCCGACACCACAGTATGTACAAACTGAGCGAGTCTTCTCGATAGGCTCCTCGACCTCTACATGTCGTAGCGCTTTGAGATCCCCCAGGGCGCCAGTCGGACATGTCTGGATGCATTGTCCGCAAAATGTGCAGGACGAGTCCTTCAGCAGGCCGCCAAACTCGGTCGTGATCTGTGTCTCGAAGCCCCGGTTCATGATCGAGATAGCGTAGTCGCCTTCCTGCTCGGCACAGACCCTGACGCATCGGTAGCATGAGATACAGTTCTCATAGTCCCGAAGGATGAACGGATTGGGGTCGTCCGGACGTGAAACGCCAGACTTATCGCCGGCGAAACGGCCGGTGCGCGCGCTGTAGCGGTCGACGAGAGTTTTCATCTCTTGCGATGCATAGCCCGAGAGTTCGTCGACGTCGACCTCGCGATTCTCGGAGACGACCATCTCAAGCAGAACGCGTCGATGCATTTCGAGCGATCCACTCTTTGTTCTTATGCGCATCCCTGCCTCAGCCATCGTCGTGCAAGAAGCGACCGGAGTGCGCGCTCCTTCGACCTCCACGACACAGAGTCGGCAGCCCCCAAATGCTTCGAGACGATCGTCGTAGCAGAGGGTGGGGATATCTTTGTGGTGTCGCTCGGCCACCTGGAAAATGGTCTCACCTCCATCGAACGGTACTTCCTCTCCGTCGAGGAAGATCGTGCGCCCGGTATTATCGCTCATGGTGTTGTTCCATTTTGTGATCAGTCGCCAATGACATGCGTCTGCACGGCTTGAGGAAAGTACTTGAGAAGGCTCTCCGTGATCAGTGGCGCGGCTTGACCGAGCCCACAGGCTGAGGTCTCCTTCATTGTCTTGTTGAGATCGCTGACTTCATCGAGCCACTGCTCAAGGTCGTCGGGTCCGGCGTTACCAACGAGTCGCTCAGTGAGCCGCTGCGTACCGATCCGGCACGGGAAGCATTTTCCGCATGATTCCTCTGCGAAGAACTCCATCGCCATGTGCGAGATCTCTATCATGTCGCGGGTGTCGTCGAATACCATGATCCCACCAGCTCCCAAGAAAGAACCTTTGGCTCGAATCGATGGCTCGTCGAGGGTGACATCTAGGTCGTGGCCGGCAAGAAATCCTCCCGAAAGCCCTGCCATGGTTACGGCCTGTACCGTGTGACCGTCAGGGACTCCTCCAGCCCATTCCTCAATCAGAGTGGATAATGGCAAGCCGAGTGGCACCTCGTAATTGCCCGGTCGTGCCACGTCTCCTGACAGAGAAATCACCTTTGTCCCTGCATGATCTCCTAGACCCAAACCTCGATACCAATCGGGTCCGTGTAGGACGATTGGGGGCACTGACGCAAGGGTCTCGACGTTGTTCACGGCTGTCGGTGTCCCTTCGTATCCGTGCGTGACCGGGTAGGGTGGTCGATTCCTTGGGAATGGATGACCACCCTCAAGCGAGTTCAGTAGCGAGGTCTCTTCTCCACAGATATAGGCACCCGCGCCTCGACGCAGATAGATCTTAATCTTGGTGCCCGTTCCGAACACGTCGTCCCCCAGAAATCCCGCGGCTTCGGCCTCCGAAATAGCATTGGCTAGGAGGTACTCAGTTTCTGGGTACTCGTACCGCAAGTAAAGGAAGGCCCTTGGTGACCCTGTGGCGTAGCATGCGAGAGCCATGCCTTCTAAAACTGCGTGGGGATCGTGGTCCATTAGGGCTCGGTCTTTGAAGCATCCGGGCTCACCCTCGTCGGCGTTACAGACTACAGTCTTTGGTCCTCCTGTAGCATCGGCTACCGCTTTCCATTTTCGTCCCGTCGGAAATCCCGCTCCGCCCCTGCCAGCAAGCCCACTTTGATCGATCATCTCGGTCAACTGTTCAGGGCTCATGGAGGTGACTGCCTTTTCAAGACCTTCATATCCCCCGGTTTGGCGATACCCCCTTATAGTCTTTCGGTCGCTATGCCTGATGTTAGCGAAGACACACTCCTCGTAATCTCCTACTTTGGCAGGGGGGACTGGAGTGTCTCCTACGGTGAGCTGGTTGGCTGATAGACCGACGAATGTCTGACTTCCACGGATCACTGGGATCGGCTCATCACAGCGGCCACTGCACGGCATTCCGGTTGCACCGTCTAGTTCGGCTACCAAGTCGCGCGCACCTTTGAGGCAGCAGATTGGTCCTGTGCAGACTCGGGGTGCTTCGAAGCCACCTGGTTCACGTGCGAAGTGATGGTAGAACGTAATTGTTCCAAATAGATCCGCGATCGGAATTCTCAGCCCCTTTGACACTGACCGGAGTGCTTCTTCGCTCAGGTAGCCGTCCCGCTCGTGAATTCGATGCAACAGCGGTAGGAGTGGCGCTTCTTCGGTCATCGCTTCCGCGATGAGTTCATCGTTAGTTGGCGGCATGCCTTTTCTTCTCGGGCATTCACTGGATTCCTGAGCAGAATTACAGTCTGGACCGGTCGACACAACAGCTAATTTTTTCAGGACTTGGAATCGTTCTTCTTTATCGGGCCCTGCCAGCGCTCGTTTTCGGACAAGGAAGTTAGTCTAGCTTACTGCTGGCTTGGGCGTCGTACGCTTCGGGAATACCGGTACCGTCTGCACGTAGGCCCCACGCTAAGCCCAGGTGACCAGGAAGAAGGAGAGCGAAAAATGCTCCATTTTCGTGTCCGGATATGGGCGTGATTTGCCAGACCAGCCCGACCAATGCGATCGCGGCACAAACGGCAGAAAGTTTTTGGGCGCGAGTTTGCCAGGTTAGGTCGAGGCATGACATGAACAGCGCGACAGAAAGAACACCAAGAAGGGGGTTGGCGAGAAAGAGATTCTCATTCCAAGCCGAGAACGTATGGTCTGTGAACAGAAGGCCGAGGAGTATCATGCCTAAGACTCCGAAGATGCCCGACCATGCAGCTGCAGCGACGAAGATAAGTCGACGCCCAGCAGCCGACTTACTTACAAGCTTCGATCTGAGGGAAGCGAAGGCTAGGCCGAAGACCATCCCTAGAGTCAGGAAACGCATAAGCCAACTGGGCGGTGCAGTTGCTTCTTTGAGGCGAGTAGACGATACAGCAACCTCTTCCGATCCGACGAGATTTCTTACTGTCCCATCACGTCGCACTACTTTGAAATCTCTGATCTCATCGCGAAGACTCAGGGGAAGAAACATCTCATCCCAGATTGTCAGCTCGGTGTCCGTTCGAGGCCCGAGCAGCGCGTCCATGCCTGCATAGATTAGCGGGTCGACCTTCGTCAGCCTTCTGGTGTGCCAACGATAGCTTTTACCTGTCGGGGTGTTACTAAAGGTCTCCTTGAATTCGCCTGCCAGAACCATGTCTAGAACGTCACGGACTCGAGTAGAACAATTGTCGCGAAAGTACTGATATGCATAATCCCGGTTCTCCGGTAATGCGTTGTTCTCAGCGAAGGCTTGCAGCTCGAGCTTTTCTGAAGCTGTAAGGTCCAGTTCTTGGAGCACTACCTCTCGGTTGTCTCTCGCGTACGCGTCAAGCATGATCTGAGTATCGAAGGGTGCCATCATGTAAAGCATGCGACCCTGAAGAAATCGTATAATGAACTCCACGGGCTGTCCGAAGCTGAAGATCCCCCAGTTGTAGGAGACGTCGTAGCCTGTGCTCGTGTTGAGCACTCTTATCGCGTTGTGACCGTAACGCTCCCAAACGGCACTGCCAGGTCCAGCAGTTACTAGCCATACGCGGAGTTCGTTGCCCGCTTCTGCACCTGTAGAGCCCATGTCGGTGTTTTGGGCGTGCAATGACACTGGTGCCGCGACCGATAGAATAAAGACGACGGTAGCGATATGCAGGGAGGTCGTCAGGACTTTCATGATCACAATTTGGCAAGAGCCGCTTAGCGCACCAACTCGGGCGACTCTCGCTAGGCTCGGATTGGGCAGAGTGTCGAGCTTTTTCATGGACTGCAGAAAAGCGAGCCGGCATATTTATTTCTGTCTGCTTCGATAAAGCGGGGTACCCAGTGGCAGTCAATTTGCTCGTTACTCAGGTGGCCCGATTGAGCGGCTGTATTGCACTCATCGGGAATCGGAGTAAAGACCCTTAGTCCTGTAAGCTGGAGATAAAGCGTGGCTGGTCTTAGACCGGGTTTTGCGGTGGCGGTCGGTTTCACCTTGTGGTTGGGTGGGCTCTTGGTGGCTTTGATGCTCGGTATGGGGTCAGCCTATACGGTTGTCTCAGGAATTTTTGTGTCTTCACGCATCTGGGCCCGTATACGTGAGAAGCGAGATGAACTCCTGCCGGGAGAAATCAGGATAGACCCCCCCGAGGCTTAAGCGATCGAGTCTCACTTAATATCATCTCGTTTTCGGGTTTTCTACCTGAAGTGGAAGGATGTCCGCCATATTTGCCGTGGCACCTAGTAAGTGCTCGACGAAGTATTCTGCTCGTAGCCAAAACCAGTAGTCACCCATGTCGCCGTAACCGTGTCGTTGACCGGGGAAGACAAAGTAGTCAAAGCGTTTGTTGGCGCGGATCAGAGCCTCTGCCATCCGGTGAGTTCCTGCATGGTGAACATTATTGTCCACGTTTCCGGTCGTTAGAAGTAGATGACCCTTGAGGTTGGCGGCGAGGTCCGAGTTCTTCTCAATATCGTACTCGAACGAGATTGAGCCGTCGTCCTCGACCACTTCCTGGACTCCGTGATGTATCTCCGACCACCATCGATTATAAACGTCATTGTTGTGGTTTCCGGACGATGATACGGCGACCTTGAAAAAGTCTGGGTAGACTAGCATCGCAGCAGTCGACATGAACCCACCTCCTGAATGACCGTAGATTCCGACTCGGTCGAGGTCGACGAATTCGTGCCGGTCGCCGAGCTGCTCTATAACAGCCTTCTTATCTGCTAGACCGTAATCTCGCAGGTCTCCATAACCGTAATTGTGGTACCACTTTGAGCGGTCTGGATTTCCACCCCTGTTTCCTAGCGTCACGACGATCACACCGAACTGTGCTAGCGCCTGCTCGTATTGGTTAGTCGACCAGAACTTAGATACCGACTCCGTCTGAGGGCCCGGGTACACATAAGCGACGATTGGATAGTTCTTCTCTGGATCAAAGTTGTATGGTTTGTACATGACACCGTAGATGTCGGTAACTCCGTCAGCTGCCTCAGCCACAAAAGGCTCAGGGAATGAATAGCCTGCGTTATCCAAAGCAGAGAAATCCGCAATCTCAAGGTCTAAAATCTTTGTCCCTTGGGCGTTGTACAGCGCGGATACCGGTTTTGTATTTACTCGGGAGTAACTGTCGACGAAGAAGCGTCGCGACTCACCCATAGAAAACCTATGGTCATAGTCACCCGGATTAAGAAGCGTTAACCCCGAACCATCTAGGTTCACACGGTAGAGGTGTTGGTAGTAAGGATCCTCCCCGTTTTCTCGTCCCTGACCTGTGAGGAAGGCATGTCCGCGTTCCTCGTCAATGCCGACGATCCCATCGACATGCCATGGCCCTGACGTAAGTCGATTTGTCAGATTTCCGTCCGAGGAATACCTGTATACGTGTGCCCAGCCATCTTGCTCGGACCACCAGAGCCAGCTCCCATCCGTCAAACGTTGAGGCTGCCGAGTCTCCATATATGTGTTTAGGCTGTCTACGAGAATGTCTCGAAACTCTCCGGTCGTGGTATTGGCGACACTCAGAGCTGCCCGGTGTCGATCTCTTGAGATTCGGAGGTAATAGAGCTCATCTGAATTTTCAGATATCCACTGAGGTACTCGTGGCTCGTCCGAATCTGGATAGAAGAACTGCTGTACGTTGACGATGCTTAGGTCTGGGTCCTTCTCCGTTTGATCGGCGACGGTTACCTGGCTTCGGTTGTCGACGTCGTAGATAATTATCTCATGCTGGTCGACGTTCTCTTCGCCGGGCATCTCGTACGCGTAAGTCTCGAGTTCAGGCCTATCGTTTCCGGTCGTGTGGACCACCCAAAGCTTGCCTACTTCTCGATAGTCAGTTCGCACCAACGCGAAACGTTGGGAGTCCTGTGACCAAGTAAGATTGGCCCGCTTGCGATCGTCTTTGTTCTCATCTTGAGAGATGTTGGTTTCACCCCGCCCAGTGCCGTTTGCGGCATAGGAGTAGTACTCCTCCCCGTCGGTGGTGAGCTGAATCTCTTCGACGTCCGTTTCATTTTCAGCTTTTTCCGCGGCGTCGCCATCTTTGCCACGACGAGCGTCGAGGATTCGCTCATAATCCGAACCCGACATCATCCATAGGTTGTAGTTACGGACGAAGATGATTGTTTGGCCATCGGGAGAGACGCTCGCCCATGCAGGGTGATCATCGGGCTCCTCGAAGTCTTTTAGCTCTCGTAAAGTTTGCGTGGAGACCGTGAACTCAAAGTGATGGACACGCTTCTGTGTTCGCTCACGATCATCTTCATCATGTCGCTCCTCGTTATCCTGGCCGGACTCCTCCTGTGTCTCCTCGTCCTGAGATGACTCGACGTCAAATTGGAAGATATTGTCGTTGAGGAAGCGGATATTAGTGATAGGGAGATGCTGCCCATCCCAGGGGTCTCTCGTGATCCTGGTCAGCTCGGCGGCCATCACGTCATTGTCGAAGAGTTGGTTTCGGGTTCCACGTTCCGGGTTCACTAGATAGAAGAACGTCCCATCCGCGTTTTCCCATTCGTACCAAAAAGTCTCAGTATCCTTGATCCAGCGGGGTGAGACGGTCGTGCTGTGCACCATTTCACGGATCTTGTATGGCGCCCATCGAGCTGCTAGGTCGAAGTCGGCAACTGCGTCCGGACGCGCCCCGCTCGATTGAGCGGCTCCAGGTATAGGAACGCAGAGCAGAGGTAGGCATGCCAGGATAAAGACAGCTGCAAGCGAGTGAGCGAGATTGCCCTGAGACTTTGATGGGTGTGGAACGAACATGTGCGAGCTTCTCAGATGTGAGTGGTGCCGGAATACGTTAGGCCCCGAGAAGAGGCGTCATGTTCGCAGCGCCGGCAAGCGCTTTCAGAGTAATCGTTTGGCGGCGTTCGGGGGATCTGCATAGCTTGGCGAGTCATCACTACCACAGCGGTGGCCGCTATCGTATCAGATATGCGTGATGGATAGCCCTTAGTAGGCGAAGAGAATCCGGCTCCGAGAGAGAATTGGGAGAAATACTGATGGCAAAGGACCGACAAGTGGATGTTCCCGTGATGAGCCTCTCCAAGTCCTTCCTACTTTTCTGACTAAGTCATCGTGATTGGTCAGAGAGGGGGGACAAAGACGGCTCGGGTCGAGCGTTACCGGGATGGTTCGTCCCAGTCCCGGAAGGATGTTTTGGCTGTTGAAGAGCCACTTGAGATTCGGGTTTCATGGTTAGGAAAAGAAGGGCCTCGAGTCGAGTCGATAGCTATTACGATGCGAACGCCGGGGAATGACTTCGAACTCGTTGCTGGATTTCTTCGTAGCGAAGGTGTTCTGACATCGGCCTCCGATGTGCTTGAGCTATCGTATTGCCAGGGCCCGGATGAGCAGGAGTACAATGTCGTTGAAGCCAAGCTGGCCCCAGATGTTAGATTCGACCTTGAGCTTTTACGCCGTAATGTCTTCACGAATTCGAGTTGCGGTGTCTGTGGTAAGGCTTCTCTCGAAGCCGTCGAAGCTGCGGGGTGTCAGCTGCTACCGTCTGGTCTGACGGTTGATGTTGAGCTGATAACGGAGTTGCCTGACCGACTACTCCAACGGCAGGCGGTGTTCGAGCGCACCGGAGGACTTCATGCAGCAGGACTTTTCGACGCTAGCGGCAAGCGCCATGTCGTCATGGAGGACGTAGGCCGGCACAATGCAGTAGACAAGGTTGTGGGTCACGAGCTTCTGGCTCGTAGACTCCCCGCTAGCAATAAGATTCTCGTGGTCAGCGGGCGTGCTTCCTTCGAGCTGGTCCAGAAGGCTGTCATTGCTGGAATCCCGATGTTGGTGGCGGTGGGTGCACCCTCTAGCCTGGCTGTCGACCTAGCTCGACGATTTAAGCACACGCTTGTGGGTTTTACCCGCAAAGGAGGCTTTAACGTGTACACGGAACCCCAGCGCGTAGAGTGAACGGATATTTTTCATGACGGGGGAACAGATTCCACTCTCACTGAGGCCGATGATAGGTGCGGTCTTAGCTGGAGGGGAGAGCCGGCGCTTCGGGCGTGATAAGGCTGCCACAGAGATTGAGGGAGTTCCGATGGTGTTGCGTGCGTCCCACGCACTGGCTGCTGTGTGCGATGACGTAGTGATCGTTTCCTCTCGCTCGGTTTCTGAGTCGTGGGGTACGGTGCTAAAGGATCTGCGCCCTGGATTCGGACCATTAGCAGGTATCGAGTCGGCGCTCCACCATGCTTTCAATAATCAAGCAGCGACCGTCTTTGTCTTGGCGACTGACCTCCCCAACGTGGGTTCGGAGGTGATAGAGGCGGTGGCTTTGGGGGCGGTGGGATCTGACGCCAATCGTGTGCTCGCTGCGGCGGCAAGTAGGCGAGGTGATCCTGATTTTGAGCCACTCTGTGCCGTCTATCGGACGGAGTGTGTGGATGTTGTAACGGGGTTACTTGATAGAGGTGAGCGAGCTGCTCGATCACTATTTGAAGCGGTTGACGGAAAGAAGGTCGTGCTCGACTCTGGATCGGCGAGGGCCGTCTCCGTAAACGTTAACTTGCCTGCTGATCTGGATCGTGCCTTGTGAGAGATGCTCAGATACCCCCCAGGCGTCTTGTTTCGTTAGATGCATTCCGTGGATTGACGATTGCGGGGATGATTCTCGTAAATAATCCGGGAAGCTGGTCTTATATATACCCTCCGCTTCAGCACGCAGAGTGGCACGGCTGGACACCGACAGATCTGATCTTTCCTTACTTTCTCTTCATAGTCGGCGTGGCCATCCCATTCTCTTTTCAGCGTCGACTAGGAACCGTTGCGCAGGCTGGCCACCTGATGGGTCACGTGCTTCGTCGCTCGTTAATCCTGATTGCATTGGGGGTTGCTATGAGGGCGATTCCAACTTTCGATTGGGGAGAGATGCGGTTGTATGGAGTTCTTCAAAGGATTGGAATTGTCTACCTAATAGCTGGTGCTTCATACATTTATCTCGGCGCCCGCGGACGTGCAGTTACGGGAGGCGTTTTACTTCTCGGATACTGGACATTGATGACGCTAGTGCCGGTGCCGGGCTACGGTGCCGGAGATCTGAGCCCAGAAGGCAATCTTGCGGCTTGGCTCGATCGGCTCTTGATGCCGGGTCGTCTTTGGCAGGGTACTTGGGATCCGGAGGGTCTGCTTTCGACGCTCCCCGCAGTAGTTACATCACTCTTGGGCATCGTGACAGGAGATTGGCTCCAAGCCGATAAGAGTGGGGAGGCCAAGACGCGTGGAATGCTGACCGCCGCTGCACTGTTGGCTGCACTGGGCCTTGTTTGGGGTCTGGCTTTTCCCATAAACAAGAATCTGTGGACCAGCTCTTTCACTTTGTTTACCTCAGGGACGGCGCTTCTGCTATTCGGGTCGATGTATTGGTTGATCGATGTTAAGCGACTTAGAGGTCCATGGTGCACTTGGATGGTAGTATTCGGCATGAATGCGATCGCCGTATATGTCGCCTCAGGCATGGCGAGTAAAATGTTAGGGTACATCCGCATTGGCGGTGAGGATGGTACTTCTATCTACAATTGGTTGTATGAGGTTGTTTTCAGGGGCTGGGCTGGTGACGTGAATGGCTCACTGGCCTTTGCTCTGTCTTACGTAGCGATCTGGCTTGGACTCATCTGGGTTCTTCACGCCAAAAGAGTCTATATCAAGATTTAGAAGGTTTCAGTTAGATGCTGGGCTCGAACCGGTTGCAGGCTTGCACGGGCTGGGCTCTTTTCATCAGCTACTTTGAACCAGGATCGACCCTCGATGAAACGCTATCAAAAAAACCTGATTGCCTCGCTTCTTTTCACTCTTACTGGCTGTGCTTCGTCAGGTAATGTGGCGCCTGCGGTTGCTCCTCAGAGTGAAGATCAGCCAGCTGAGGCTGCGACTGTAGCCGTAGCCGCCGAGAACGCTAATAGTTCGACTTCATTCACAGATGATCAGGCGGACGGCGGCCGAGAGGTGTTTCGCAGCCAATGCACCGAATGCCATGCCTCAAGTGAGTTCGCGGATTCGCAGTTCAAGTTCAAATGGAGCCGTCGTCATGCGGGTTCACTATATCAGATGATCCAGACACAGATGCCTGAAACTGCCCCGGGTAGCCTCACCGATGAAGAAGCAGTTGGCCTTGTGGCGTATATTCTACGTATGAACGGCTTCGAGCCGGGAGAGACGGAACTCTCTGCGGACCCTGAGGTTTTGGACGGGATTAGCCTCTCTTCGATCCGCAACTAAAAAGTCCGAAGTGATGTCTTGCTGTGACCTCACATCATTGTTTACTGATTGGCTATCATGAGCGTACTCTACCTGAAGTGTTGAGGGTTCTATTCCTAGGCGCATGTGAAGAGGACTTCGATTTCGACTGTTAGGGGAAGAATGGCGGACCGGAGATGACGGATAAAACGGGATGGCAGCCATTCTCACGAATCGAGCCCCAGGTGCCCCGCCCACCGTCAGCACGTGGGCTTTGGGCACTAGGTTTTGTCGCTCTGGCGTTGATCGCACTGGTTGCTGTGCCCTCATACTTCGGTTACCGGGTTGCGGCTGTTCAGGGCATGATCATCAACGTAGGTGAGCCAGCAACGAGGCTAAGCGCGAAGCTGGGCCTTTTGAAGGCGAGACAGATGGCACGGGTAGAGGGCTTTCTGCTCTCTCGCGATGGCTCATTCCGCGAATATTATAGGGCTGCAATCGTCGAAGAGGATGCGGTACTAGACTCGTTGGCTGTGTTCGCGAGAGAGTTAGATCAAGATGTACTCGGGGAGCTTCAGTCAGACTCTTCTCCCGCTCCCATCTATTTAGATAGGACTGTTTTCGAGCGGGTAGCAGCACTGCGCAGCGAGTCATTCGATTGGCGCTTCAATAATATTCAGCTCTTCGAGCAAGGACCGACAGAGGATGCGAGAGCTCAACTGCGGCAGGGGTATGAGGACCTGCAAAGAGCAACACGAGATCTCGATCTCATCATTGCAGAGCATGTTAGTGCTAGTCGCAGTAGAGTAGTTACGGAGCAGCGATTACAGGCACGCATAATGCTAGCACTGGCTTTCGTCGCTCTCCTTGCCACTTTGATTGTTGGTCGGGTGGCGTACCGTTATCGCGCACTAACTGTGGAAAGGGAGACACGGCGGCGTGTCGCGGTTCAGCAGAGAAGAGAAGCCGACGCACTCCTGGAGGCCACCGATGATGGTGTGCTGGGTATGGACCTTGGTGGGCGATGTGTTTCGCTAAATCGGGCTGGTGCTCGCCTCCTCGGATACACTGTATCCGAAATCCGCGGACGGGATGTGCATGCAACGATTTTTCATTCCGATAGAGAAGGAAGAGCAGAAGACCGGTCTTCGTCATCGTTACTCTCTGCTGCCGCGAAAGGTAAAGCACTAGAGTCGGGAGATGGGGCTGTCCTTTGGCACCGGAGGGGTATCCCATTTCCAGCGCGTTGGTCTTTGTTGCCGATGATCGATGGAACGGATTTGATTGGTGCCGTTCTCACGTTTGCCGATATGACGGAAACTTTTGAACGCGAGGCCGAACTTCGGAGGGCGGTGCGTCAGCGCGAAGATGTTGTTTCCATCGTTTCGCATGACTTGCAAAATCCGTTGAGCGTTACGATTGCGGCGGCCGAAATCTTACTCGATCTCTCACTGGACGAGCAGGAACGCAGACGTCAGGCTGAGATGATTCACAGATCCGGAAAGCGCATGCAGGGCCTCATTGGAGACCTTCTCGACGCGTCCCGAATTGAAGCGGGGATCTTTGTTGTGCGGCCGTCTAAGGAAGATCTGGTGATGCTTTTGGATGAAGCCGTGTCACTGTTTGAAATGCGAGCATCATCGCGCTCTATCAATCTTAGCGTTGAGAATACTGGACCGGTTGTAGCTCGAGTGGACCGAGACCGCGTTATCCAAGCGGTATCCAACTTGCTAGACAACGCAATCCGCTTGACCCCCGAAGGCGGCAGTGTCACAGCGTCCAGCACCTACGACGGTTCGTGGGTTCGCGTCTCAGTAACGGATAGCGGACCAGGAGTCGCTCCGGATGTTGGAGGACGGATCTTTGATCGATTCTCTCAAGGTGGGAAGAGAGATGGGGGTTCAGCAGGTCTGGGTCTGGCGATCGTCAAAGGAGTGGCTTCTGCCCATGGTGGTAGCGCTGAAGTCGACTCGACCCTTGGTAAGGGAAGCACGTTCACGCTGAAATTGCCGGTAGACGGGCCGGTTACAGAAGGGGAACAGGTGGCCGATGATCTCAACTGAGTCGACTTGCAAAGGTGGTGGTTATAGACGTGCCTAAAGAGTGCTAGCCCACGCTAGCATCCGCCCCACTTGGTTGGTGGTAATGCGACGGACTCCGAACTCTAGGAGCACATCTGCGTCTCCTATGTTATCCACGGTCCATACGGCGATCTCCACTCCATTTCGTTTTGCGTAACGCGCTATGTCTGGATCCTTCAGGAGGATGCGTGCATCGAAGTCTAGAAGGGCTCGGGGATCATTAGTTACACGAGTAAAGGCTTCGTGCGTCTGTTCCCGGCGCTCGACAATAGGACCTACGAGAGCTTCCGGGGCATGCCGCCGGAGTTCGTCAAGCAGCGACCAGTCTTTAGCGATAAATACGGTTTTGTCGAGGAGGCCAGCGGCTCGCGTTATCGAGACTACGTTTCGTAGGTTTTGGGTTGTACTTTCTCCCTTCAACTCTGCGAAAATGGTTTTGACCTGTACTTTTAGGCACTCAAGTGCCTCAGCGAGCGAAGGGACACATTCCCCCTCGAAGGTTGAATTGAACCAAGAGCCTGCATCCAGCTTTGTAAGCTCTCCTAGGCTTAGCTCTTCCACTTTGCCGATACCATTTGTGGTTCGACTCAGTGTCTCGTCATGCATGAGTACCGGGTTGCCGTCACCCGAGGTACGAAGGTCGAATTCGACTGCCGTAGCCCCCTCTTCGAGGGCTAGAGTAAGTGCTGCGATCGTGTTTTCGGGCGCGCGAGCGCTAAACCCACGATGTGCGATGATTTCGACCGCGCCACTTAGAGAAAGAGGATCGTTAGCCATCACCTAAGTGTTCTGGAACTGAGGGGCACGATTCTGATCGTTCAGCGACGTGAAATGGGGAGGTCGAATGTTGCACGTTCCCAGGCGAACGTGATAAGGCCGCTCAGGCCTGATCCCCGAAAGCTGAATGTCATTGTCTCGACGTATTCGCTCGATTCGCTTGGGGCCACTTTCACGCTCCCGAGATCCGATGAGCGCACGTCCGGACTTATAGGAATGCCCCAACGGTTGGTATTTGTGTTCACGATCACGGTCCACTCGGTTTCTGCCGGAATTGCGTATAGCGAGTATTGCCCGGGTGGCAGGTCTATTGAGCCTAAGCGAGCGGCGAATGGGAGATGGAGCGTTGTCGGCTCATTGGCACCCATGCGCCATGGCTGCCCTAGGGGATCCTCGCCTCCCACCATCGTTCGCCCCCGTGCTGACGGCCGGCCGTAACAAAGCTTGGCTTGCCCACCTCCAAGCGGGATGGCCACAGAATCCAGCGGACTCACACGTTCTGCTAGGGCTTCAGGGGCTCCCCTATAGTGGCATTGCTCATCTTGTCCGAGTACTGGTGTGGTACTCAGTAAAGTGAGCATGATGGCGATAGGGTTGAGCAGGGCTCGACTCTGTATCCTTAGCATAGTGAGATTGGGGCAGGTCTCCGATCTAGTGAATTTTTGTGTTTTGAACTGATCCGTTTCGGCACTTTTTCAGCGCTGTCCAGGAGACACTGTATGCGCTTATCCTTAAAATATTCATAGCACGCTGGCTTGGAACTTGGGTTCTACACGGAGCACCCTTAAGCGTTCACCAAAAGTGCTGAGTTGCTGGCTAGAATGAAGCCCGTAGGAGTCTAATGAGTGAAAAAGTAAAGCACGACAGCGGCGAGAGTGATTCTGACTTCCGCTTTTGGCACTCTGTGCCCGTTCGGTTTCGTGATGTGG
>Ga0114933_10001960_pt1 | contig 22096 bp, 23 predicted proteins | sample 4SBtaG_FD_89691 | JGI IMG/M metagenome (GOLD analysis project Ga0114933, IMG submission 89691) | Deep subsurface microbial communities from Kolumbo volcano to uncover new lineages of life (NeLLi) - 4SBTROV12_W25 metaG | ecosystem: Environmental > Aquatic > Marine > Volcanic | place: Kolumbo... | reverse complement strand
TCCGTTTCGCTGCCGTCCTCGACGAACGCAACCGTCACACGATCGCCCTTGGCGGCCTCGATCCGGCGCCCGACGAAGTCTGCGTGAATCGGCAGCTCGCGTCCGCCCCGATCGACGAGGACCGCGAGCTTGATCCAGTCCGGCCGCCCGTAGTCCATCAGGAGCCCCAGGGCGGCTCGAACGGTGCGCCCCGTGAACAGCACGTCGTCGACCAGCACCACTCGGGCGCCGTCGACATCGAAGGGGATGCGCGTGTCTCCGAGCGAGGGCTTCTCGAGGCCAGTGTACAGGTCGTCCCGGTAGAGCGTGATGTCCATCTCGCCCACCACGGGACAGGCCCCTTCGAGCTCGCCGATGGCGATGCTCAAGCGCTGCGCCAGGGTCACACCGCCGGTGTGGATGCCGACGAGCCGCAGGCCTTCCAGCCCCTGGGTCGACTCGAGGATCTCGACGGCGAGCCGACGGATCGAGCGCCTCAGATCAGCGCCGTCGAGGACCCGGGCCATCTACCAGTCGTGCAGGTTCTGGTTGGTGTCGAGGTACTTGTGCACTTCGAACTCGAGCGTCGTGCGCTTGTCGACGAGGGGGTACTTGACGTCGACGGCCCAGAAGCAGGAGAGGTGCTTCTCCTTGCCCTCCTCCCAGAACTCGCAATCGTCCTCGATGATGTACATCGGGATCTCTCGCTTATCGAGCTCGTTGGGCAGGTTCGCCTCGGCCTTGTGCAGGTTGCGGTCACGCCAGTCGAGCAGGACGACGGTCACGACCTCGTCCATCTTCTTCGCGGTCCAGTAGGGCGGGACGAAGGCCCAGATCAGATAGGCGCCGGCGATAAAGGCCGCTCCCATCAGGATCTTCACGAAGTCGATGCGTCCGTGCCGAAGCCGTCCGGCCATTCCTCACCTCACGGCGCACTGTCACACGGCGGCCCGGGCCATGCAACGCCGGCCACCACGCCGACGATCGACGAGCTGGCCACCGCCCCCCACTGGCGGCTGTCATGGCTGCTCCGGCGGCTGTCTCCGAGCAGCCACACCTCCCCTGCCGCGAGCACGACGCGCTCGTGCTCGCCGCCGGCCACCACGACGCGGTCGCCCTCGACCGTCCCGAGCTCGGTCCGTTCCCGACACTGCCCATCGACCCAGGCCAGCGGTCGGTCCTCGCTCCAGGCCGCCACGCCGTTCACATAGAGATGCCCCTCGGCGAGCTCGACCTCGCCGGGCCCTTCAGCGACGAGGCGCTTGATGTGAACGACGCCGTCCCCCAGATCGACCGCGACGATGTCCCCGACCGCAGCGTCACCGAGGCGTGAGGTCAACAGCACAGCGCCCTCGCGAACGTTCGGCTCCATCGAGGCCGTGCGGACACGCACGACGTCGAAGATCAAGCTCCGGGCGAGGGCCGCGCAGGCGAGCAGCACCAGGGCCGCCACGAGCCAGCGCTTCTCAGTCATCCCCGATCGAGAGCACGCTCAGGAAGGCCTCCTGGGGCACCTCGACACTCCCGACGGCCTTCATGCGCTTCTTGCCCTTCTTCTGCTTCTCCAGGAGCTTGCGCTTCCGGCTGATGTCGCCGCCGTAGCACTTCGCGGTGACGTCCTTGCGGAGCGCCTTGACCGTGGTCCGCGCGATGACCTTGGTCCCGATCGCTGCCTGGATCGCGACCTCGTACATCTGCCGAGGGATGAACTCCTTGAGCTTCCGCGCCAGGGACTGCCCGTTCCGAAAGGAGCGGCTGCGGTGGCAGATGGTGGACAGGGCGTCGACGACCTCGCCGTTGAGCAGGATGTCGAGCTTCACGAGGTCGGCGCCCTCCCACCGGACGATCTCGTAGTCCATCGAGGCGTAGCCGCGCGTGACCGACTTCAGCTTGTCGAAGAAGTCGTAGACGACCTCGGCGTAGGGGATCTCGTAGATGATGACGTTCCGCCCCGGGCTCGGGACCTCGAAGCTGGACTGGACGCCTCGGCGGTCCTGGCAGAGCTTGAAGACGGCGCCCACGTGCGCGTCGGGGACGTGGATCGTCACCTTGGAGATCGGCTCGTTGATCGCGGCGACGTCGCCCAGCGGGGGGAGCCTCGAGGGCGAGTGGATCTCGACCTGTCCGCCATCCTTGGTGTCGACCTGGTAGACGACGCTCGGCGCGGTCGTGATGAGGTCGAGGTCGTACTCCCGCTCGAGGCGCTCCTGGATGATCTCCATGTGGAGCAGCCCCAGGAAGCCCAGCCGGAAACCGAATCCGAGCGCATCGGATGTCTCCGGCTCCCAGGTGAAGGAGCAGTCGTTCAGCGACAGCTTCTCCAGCGCATCGCGGAGGTCGGAGTAGTCCCCCGACTCCACCGGGTAGATGCCGGCGAAGACCATCGGCTTGGCCTCTTCGAAGCCGGGGAGCGGCTCTTCTGCGCCGTTGCGCGCGTGGGTGATGGTGTCTCCGACGCGGCAGTCCTCGAGCTTCTTGATGCTCGCGATGACGAAGCCCACGTCGCCCGCGACCAGGGCGTCCCGCTGGATCGCCTCCGGGGCCAGCACGCCGACCTGGGTGACCTCGTAGGTCGCCCCCGTCGCCATCAGCTTGATCTGCTCGCGCACCTTGAGCTTGCCGGCCTTGACCCGGACGAGCGCGACGACGCCGACGTAGGTGTCGAACCAGCTGTCAACGACGAGGCACTGCAGCGGCGCCTCGCGGTCCTCGTCCGGCGGCGGGACGAGCTTGACGACGGCCTCGAGGACGTCGTCGATGCCCAGCCCGGTCTTGGCCGAGCAGAGCACCGCGTTGTCGATCTCCAGGCCGATGCCGTCCTCGACCTGCTCCAGCACGCCGTCGGGGTCCGCGCCCGGGAGGTCGATCTTGTTCACGACCGGGATGATCTCCAGGTCGTGGTCCAGCGCCAGGTAGACGTTCGCCAGGGTCTGCGCTTCGACGCCCTGGGCCGCATCGACGACCAGGAGCACGCCCTCGCAGGCGGCGAGCGAGCGGCTGACCTCGTAGCCGAAGTCGACGTGACCCGGAGTGTCGATGAGGTTCAACGTGTAGTCGAGGCCATCCGAGGCCGTGTACTCGAGCACACAGGTCTGGGCCTTGATCGTGATGCCCCGCTCCCGCTCCAGCTCCATCTTGTCGAGGTACTGGTCCTTCATCTCGCGCGCGGTCAGCAGACCGGTGCGTTCGATGAGGCGGTCGGCGAGGGTCGACTTGCCGTGATCGATGTGCGCGATGATCGCGAAGTTGCGAACGCGCTCGATTGGCGTCGGCAGCTCTCTAGGCCTTGAGCTTGTTCACAGCCGCGTAGAGGCGGGCGACGCGCCGAGCGGCGTTCTTCTTGTGAATGATGTTCTTGCTCGCGAGCCGCTGGATGACGCTCACCGCGCCGGGCAGGGCAGCGCTCGCCGCGTCGTGGTCACCGGCGTCGACCAAAGCGCGGACGCGCTTGATCTCGGTGCGCATCGTCGCGCGGTAGTGCCGGTTGCGCGCACGGCGCTTGGCGTTCTGACGGTTTCGCTTGAGTGCATCAGCGTGGTGGGCCACGGTTGCTTCCTCGAGAGGTGTTCGGAAAGGGCCGCGCCAATTAGCATGCTCGTGCGGCCTGTCAAGCAGGCTCGGGTGCAACCACGCTGACGTTGCCGCCCATTCCGACCACGGGTAGTGATGCCCGGTCTACGTTGGAGCTTTCCACATGAAGATCGCTGTCGTCGGCACCGGCTACGTCGGCCTCGTCGCCGGGTCCTGCCTGGCCGACATGGGCCATGAAATCACCTGCGTCGACAAGGACGAGGCCAAGGTCGAACTCCTGAAGTCGGGTGGCGTGCCCATCTACGAGCCCGGGCTGGATCAACTGATCGCGCGGAACACGCGCGAGGGCCGCCTCGCCTTCACCACGGACGGCCCCGGCGCCATCGGCGCCGCCGAGGTCGCCTACATCGCCGTCGGCACGCCCTCGTCCGAGGACGGGAGCGCGAACCTCAACGGCGTCTACGCCGTCGCAGAGCTCATCGGCCGAAGCGCCACCGGACCGATCACCGCGATCATCAAGTCCACGGTTCCGGTCGGGACCGCCGATCGCGTGCGCGAGATCATGGGCCAGTACTGCAGCCACCCCTTCGACGTGGTGAGCAACCCGGAGTTCCTCAAGGAAGGCGCCGCCATCGGTGACTTCATGAAGCCCGATCGAATCGTCGTGGGTTGCCGCGAGGACCGCACCCGCGCCGTCGTCGAGGAGATCTACAAGCCGCTCTTGCGTACCGGGAAGCCGATCCTCTTCATGGACAACCGCTCCGCGGAGCTCTCGAAGTACGCAGCGAACGCGTTCTTGGCGACGAAGATCAGCTTCATCAACGAGCTGTCCCGTCTCTGCGAGTCCGTCGGCGCCGACGTCGACGCCGTCCGTCGCGGCGCCGGAACCGACTCCCGCATCGGCCTGCGCTTCTTCTTCCCGGGCGTGGGCTACGGCGGCAGCTGCTTCCCCAAGGACGTCAAGGCGCTGATGCACACTGGCAAGGCCGCCGGATCCCCCCTGACCATCCTCGAGGCCGTCGAGGACGTCAACCAGCGCCAGAAGCGCTGGCTCGGCGAGAAGATCCTCGCCCGTCACGGCGGAGACCTGAGCGGCAAGCGCTTCGCCATCTGGGGGCTGTCGTTCAAGCCGAACACCGACGACATGCGGGAGGCACCGAGCATCGAGATCATCGAGGTGCTGCTCGCCGCAGGCGCCCAGGTCGTGGCCTACGATCCGGAGGCGATGCACGAGGCACGCGAGGACCTCGGCGAGCGCGTGAGCTATGCCGAGAGCGCGATGGAGGCGGTCGAGAACGCGGACGCCCTGGTCCTTGTGACCGAGTGGAACGAGTTCCGGAACCCCTCCTTCGAGGACCTGGCCACCGCGATGCGCGGCCGGGAGATCTACGACGGTCGCAACCTCTACGAGCCCGAGGACGTGCGCGAGGCAGGCTTCTACTACTCCGGGATCGGCCGCCGCTGACCCGAGCGGCTGACCAGGTCGAGCAGCAGCCCCTCGAAGACCCGCCGGTCGCCTGCCCGATGCGAGTTCATGTCCTGGTTCGCGCGGGCGACCCGGGCCATGACGCGCGCCTCGTCGAGGGGGTTTGCCCGGAGCGCGGCCTCGATCTTCTTGCGCTTCCAGCCCGGCAGCTTGTAGGCCACGTCGCCGCCATGCTCCATCGCATCCTGCAGCTGGAGGAGACGGCGGAGCTGCCAGCTGACCATCGCGATGAGTCGATGCGCCTCGCCCCGCGTGCCTCGCTCGAGCAGCCGGTGCGCCGTGGAGAGTGCCTTGTCCGGGTCCTTCGCCGCGATGGCGTCCGTGAGGTCCCAGATGACCGCCTCGGCGAGCAGCGAGCAGACCTCGTCGATGACCTCGGCCGTGATGGTCCCCTCGCCTCCGACGAAGAGCGCCGCCTTCTCGACCTCCATCCGGACTCGACCCAGATCGGTGCCGACGCTGTCGACCAGCTGCCGCGCTTCCTTGGAGCCGAGGCGCACACCGAGCTCGTCCGCCGTCTGCATCGCGAAGCGTGCGGGGTCCTGGTCGCGTGACTTGAAGCGGACCACCGCGCCGGCCTTCTTCACCGCCGCCTCGACCTTCTTCCCGGGCCCCGCCTTGGGCCAGGTCCGCCCGGAGACGATGACCACGGCCGCGCGACCAGGGTCCTGGGCATAGGCGAACAGGGCCTCGAGGACCTCGACCGAGGCCTCGTCGATGTCGCGGAGCTCCAGCACGCGGTGCGGCGAGAGCATGGGCATCGTGCGCGTCATCGAGAAGAGGTCCATGGCCCGTTCGTCCGCCGCGCGGAAGACCGCGTGGTCGAAGGCGCGTTGAACGCCCGCGAGCGCGAACTCTACGAGGCGGTCCGCACCGTCCCGGACGAGCAGGGCCTCGTCGCCGAGCACCAGGTACAGAGGCTTCGGTTTGCCGCTCACAAGCTTCTCGATGCTCACGGGCCCTCCGGTTGACACTCCATAGGGCGCCGACGAGAATCCTGCACCAGCCACCGGAGTTCCCCATGCTGTTGATCTGGTCGTCCCTGGCGTCCGCGTCGAACCTCTCCGTCGCGGACACGCTCCCGCAGTACCTCATCGTCCAGGACGGCGAGGACGAGGCGCTCCCGGCGGGCGACTCGATGGCCGGCGAGCCGGCGCGAGCACGCGACTTCCTGATGGAGGTCAACCTGCGCGGCCGCTACATGGCGGTCCCCGACAGCATCCTGGACATCTGGTACTTCAACGGCTCCGACGACAACGGGGCCCACCTGGACCGTCCCCAGATCCGGGCCTACGCGACCGGCCTCGAGTTCGCCGTCCGGAACGACACCCAGATGGGCGCCTTCTACTTCGACTACTTCGGGAACCTCATCCAGGGTGGCTACTGGGACGACGTCGAGGATCCGCCCGACTACCTCGACGGGGACTGGATGGAGCCCTCGGAGAACTTCGGCGTCGTGGCCTTCGGCATCAACTACTACTACGACATGCGCCTCGCGAACTGGTTCTCCATCATCGTCGGCGCGGGCCTGGGCGGCGCCTACATCGTCGGCGATCTCCAGAAGTGGGACGGCAAGGATGGCGAGCCCGCCTACAAGGTCTACCAGGACAACCCGGACGCCCCCCCGGACGACGTCTACCGAATCCCGAACGTGGTGCCCATCGTCGACATCAACGCCGGCATCAAGTTCCACATCAACGACCGCGCATCCATTCGCTTCGAGGGGGGTCTGCACAACCTCCTCTACGGCGGCGGAGCGGTCGGAATCGTCTTCTGAGCTTGCTTCGGGCGCCAGCCTCCATTAAACGCGGGGGGTCCAAACCCCTTTGTCGGAGACTGCGCTTTGGTCAGCGTCACCGTCCGTGAAAACGAGCCCTTCGAGAAGGCCCTGCGCCGCTTCCGCCGTAAGGTCGAGCGCGAGGGCATTCGCAAGGACATCAAGAAGAACAAGGTCTACCTGAAGCCCGGCGAGCGCCGTCGGCTCAAGCAGCGCCTGGCCGAGAAGCGTCGCCGCAAGGCCGCGCGTCGCGCCCAGCGTCGTCGCCGGTAGCTACCAGCGGGCGGACCACACCTCGCCCGACTCTTCGTAGAGCTCAGCCGCCCTCTCACGGGCGGCTTTGTTTTCAAGGGCCCACGCTCCGTCCGTGTCGGGCGGGTGGCTCTCGTCGAAGCTCCGGAGCTCGCGCTCGAAGGCCGAGCGCTCCCCCTCCAGCAACAGCTGGTGACGGGCATAGTCCAGGTGCGCGACGGCCAGAGAGGGCTCGGCGTTGATGGCGTTGCGGAAGAGCGCTCGACTTCGGGGGAGCTCGCGCTCCAGCGGCCCCTCGAGCAGCACCATGGCCATGGCCTCGCTCCAGGGCCCGACCCAGCCCTCGCCCAGCAACCGCGACTGGCGCGCCATCAAGCGAATCGGCTCCAGATCGATCGCCGCCGCCGGTCCCCGCAGCTCGACCCAGCGCGTCCACGCGAGGAGCGTTGCGTCGAGGCAGGCCGCGTCGGAGACCGTGAGCTGACGCACCGCGCCCTCCGTCAGGCGCCCCGCGGCCAGCTCGACGCGTGAGGAGAAGCCCGGATTGCGCTCCAGGCAGCGAAGACCATAGGCGCGGGCACGCTCGTATTCGTCGGCCTGCGCCGGGCCCGACAGACCCCAGGCCCGCGCGCTCCATGCCCGGGACAGCGCGGCCAGCACGCGGGGATCGTTCGGATGCTCGGCCAGGATGCCGCGGTACAGCTCGATGGACTCGTCCAGCCGCTCGGGCTCGAGGCGCTCCTCGAAGACCTCGTCAGCCCGTTCCAGGTCGGCCAGGACGGGGTCTCGGGCCTCCCCCGGGCGCAACCAACAGCTCACGAGGAGGAGGAGACTCACCCGTGGAGGTTAGCTTCCTGCGATGCCCGGGTGGTGGAACCGGTAGACACAGGGGCCTTAAAAGCCCCTGCCGCGTGGCGGCGTGCGGGTTCGACTCCCGCCCCGGGCATCCCCCCCTTGATTGACACCAGAGGGGCTGCAGACCTACCATCGCCGGAGTACAAATCGACTCCCGGGGGCCGGAGTGCCCAGTTGCGATTGACTCGTTGAGAGGCTGAATGGGCAAGGTCATCGGCATCGATCTCGGCACGACGAACTCGGTGTGCGCCTACATGGACCGCCGGGATCCGGTCGTGATCATCAACGCTGAGGGCGGTCGTATCACCCCCAGCGTGGTCGGCATCTCGAAGAACGGCGAGCGCTTCGTGGGCGATATCGCCAAGCGCCAGCTGCTCATCAACCCCGAAGCGACCATCCACAGCATCAAGCGCTTCATGGGGCGCCGCTACAAGGAAGCGGCCAAGGACATCGACCTGGTCCAGTACAAGGTCGTCGAGACCAAGAACGGCGACTGCGCGGTCGAGATCGGTGACCGCCGCTACCTGCCCCAGGAGATCGCGGCCATGGTGCTGCAGAAGCTCCGCAAGTCCGCCGAGGACTTCCTGGGCGAGCAGGTCACGGAGGCGGTCATCACCGTCCCGGCCTACTTCACCGATCGCCAGCGCCAGGCGACCAAGGACGCGGGCACCATCGCGGGGCTGGACGTCCTGCGCATCATCAACGAGCCGACCGCCGCGGCGCTCGCCTACGTCCACAACCGGCGGAAGTCCTCGACCATCGCCGTCTACGACTTTGGCGGCGGCACCTTCGACATCTCGATCCTCGAGGTCGATCGCGACCTGGCCGAGGTCCGCGCGACCCGCGGGAACAACCAGCTCGGCGGCGCCGACATCGATCGCAAGGTCGTCGACTGGCTGCTCGAGCAGTTCAACCGCGAGCACGGCATCGACGTGAGCGAGGACAAGGTCGTCCTTCAGCGCCTCCGCGACGCGGCCGAGCGCGCCAAGCTCGAGCTGTCCTCGGCGACGGACACGGACATCCACCTGCCCTTCCTGCTGGCCGACGCCTCCGGGCCGAAGCACCTGCAGTGCAGCCTCTCCCGCTACACCTTCGAGTCCCTGGCCCAGGCGCTCTTCGACGAGACGCTCGAGGAGTGCCGCGCGGCGCTCGAGGACTGTCGCCTCACCCCCGACGACATCGACGAGGTCATCCTGGTCGGTGGTTCATCGCGCATCCCCAAGATCCAGGAGATGGTCAAGGGCCTGTTCGAGCGTCCGCTGAACAAGACCTTCAACCCGGACGAGGTCGTGGCCATCGGCGCCGCGATCCAGGCGGGGATCCTCGAGGGGGACGTCAAGGCCGTCACGCTGCTGGACGTCACCAACTTCAGCCTCGGCATCGAGGTCGAGGGGCGCCGCGCCGCGAAGCTCATCCCCAAGAACACGACCATCCCCGCGCAGAAGACGCAGCTCGTCTCGACGGTCGTCGACAACCAGCGCACGGTCAAGATCCATGTCCTGCAGGGCGAGTCTCCCCTGGCTCGCGAGAACGTCTCGCTCGGCGAGTTCGAGCTCCAGGGCATCGAGCCCGCCCCGCGCGGCGTGCCTCGCATCCAGGTCAAGTTCGCCATCGATGCCAACGGCATCGTCCAGGTCTCGGCCAAGGACAGCCGCTCCGGTGTCAGCAACGCGGTGACCATCGACGCCCCGACGGGGCTCACGCAGATGGAGATCGACGAGCTCCGCCAGGAGCACGCGAACTACGAGTCCCGTGGAGAGGAGACCGAGGACATCAAGGTCCTTCGGCACCAGATCGAGAAGCAGCTGGTCTCGCTCGAGAGCTTCCTGCGCGACAACCGGGGCTTCCTGCAGAAGAAGGACGTCTTCGAGATCGAACAGGCGCTCAAGCGCGGCCGCATGGCCCTCTTGAAGTCCTCGGACAAGGGCAACCTCGACGAGCTGTCGATGTACCTCGCCCGCTTCTTCGCCCACCTGGCCGACAAGACCGGCGCCAGCGACACCCCCGTTCATTAGCGACTCGTTCTCGAACGAGAAGACCCCGGCCTCGGCCGGGGTCTTCTGCCTTTCGGAGCGGAGAGAGCTCAGCCCTCCTCTTCTTCCTCGCCTTCCTTGGCCTTCTTCTTGGCCTCCTTGGCTTCCTTCTTCTTCTTCTTTTCGTAGGCCTTGGGGTCGTTCTGCGCGAAGAGGAGGTCGGCCTCGGCCTTCCAGTCGAAGACCTCGTAGGGGATTCCGGCCTCGTCGAGCTGCGGGGTGATGACCTCGACCGGGCCGACGAGCGTCACGACCTCGCGGCCGTGGCAGCGCTCCATCTGGGCCTGCAGGTCCTCGGGTGTCACGTTGGCCAGGCGCTCGGCGCGCCCGTCGATGAGCTCCCAGCCGTAGCCCGTCGTGAAGGGGGCCTGGATGCGGTTGAGCATCTGGCCGGTCGTCTGCTGGCCAAGCACGTACCTGCGTGAGCTCGAGAGCTTCATCAGCGTCAACAGGTCGTAGTCGAACTCGCCGGCCTCGGCCTCGTCGCTCAAGCGGAACATCGTCTCGACGACCAGCGCCGCGGCGTCGTTCTGGACCAGCGAGCTGACGCCCATGATGGCCGTGCCGCCGGCGAGCTCCAGGTCGTAGGAGCTGGCACCGTAGGTGACGCCGGACTGCTCACGCAGGGCGTCCCACGCCATCTCGTCGAGCACCGCGGCCAGCATCTCGCGGGCCTCGGAGTTCTCCAGCGTGGCCGGGCCGATCTGACAGACCATCTGGGCCTGCGTCTGCGATACCCGCTGCTTGTCGAAGACGACGACGGCGCGCTCGGCCTCGGCCGGAGGCACGCTCGGAAGGTCCGAGAAGGCGACGGGGTCGCCCTTGACCTTCCAGCCGTTGAAGTAGGTCCGGATGGCGTCCTCGACCGCGTCCGCGTCGTCCATGCGGCCGAGGACGAAGATGGTGGCGTTGTCCGGCCGGTAGACCGTGTCCATCCAGTCGCCCATCTCGCCGTTGCTGTACTTCAGGGCGTCGTAGTAGAGTTCGTCCGGGCGCCACGCCGCCGGGTGCTCCGGGAGCACCCGGGACTGGGCGACGTTCGAGGCCCACCACTCGGGGAAGCCGCGCTCGTAGCGAGCCGACTTCTTTGCGGCCTCGGCCCAGGTCCGCCGGGTGTCGACGTTGATGAAGCGGGACTCCAACTCGCGCCGGGTCATGTAGATCATCGCGTCGATGTTCGCGGAGGAGCCGCTCATGCCCACGTAGCTGTGGGTCGTCGAGGTGCCACCGGCCCAGTTGCCGGCGATCCGGAGCGGATCGTCGGTGTAGTCGGACTGCAGCCACTGGAAGGTGTACTCGTTCAGCCCGAAGGCCGGCTCCCGGTAGCTGCCGCCCTTGAAGACCACGCTGACCTGGGCCAAAGGCGCGGTGCCGTAAGGGAGCATGACGACGTGCATGCCGTTGTCGAGGTCGAACTCGCGGATGGACGAGAGGTCCGGCGGGCTCATCAGGCCCTTGAGGTACTCGGCGTCCACCTCGGAGAGGTCGATCATCGAGGCGGTCTCGGCCTGACGGACGGCGCCCTTGTAGATGGCGTCCGAGCTGTCGAGGCTGATGTCGCCCTCGTCGTAAGGCTCGATGACGACGGCGACGGCGCGGTCACGGTTCAAGTACTTCTCCGCGAACTTGGCGGCGTCGTGGGCGGTGACGGTGTTCAGCCACTCGAACTGGCGCGAGTAGTACAGCGGGTCGCCCGTGAAGTGGGTGAAGTTGGCGGTCTCGGCGGCTCGGCCGTTTCCGATGCTGGAGACGATCTCGACCGACTGGAAGATGCTCGCCATCTGGGCGGACTTTCCGTAGTCGTAGAGGAAGTCCATCACGGGCCGGTTGTTGAGATCCCACATGTGGTAGAGGCCGTCGAGGGCCTTCTCGCGGATCTCCTCGGGGTCGTCGTCCTCGGACATCTCGATGAAGCACATCGCCGCCGAGTTGACCTCCTCGTCCCAGACGAAGCAGCCCATCGAGTCGAGGTCCTCGATGTCGTCCGTCAGGATGTCGAAGTCCTCGACCAGGTAGGTCCGGATGGCGCGGGTCATCCAGCTGCCGCCGGTCATGCGCATCATCGGGGTGTGGCTGCGGTAGGCGCCCGGGAGCGACCAGGCCAGGACCATCGTGGGCTTCTCGACGCCGCCCTTGTGGTAGCTGATGGTGGTGTCGGCGGGCTCGGGCGGCTCATCCCACTCGGGGCTGACGCGGACCGGCGGCTCCTTCAGCTCGAAGGGCCCCTCGGGGTCCTCCGGGTCGACCAGCAGCTCCATCGGGAAGGCGTCCTGGATGTACTGCCAGGCGTAGTTGACGTCCTCGCCCTCGTCGTTGGTCCCCGCGATCTCGAAGTCCCCGACGACCACGATGGTCGTGTTCTCGGGGGTGTAGTTCTCGTCGACGAAGTCCTGGATGTCCTTGAGCGTGATGTTGTTCAGGGAGTCGTGCGTACCGATGCCGAGCCGGTGGTAGGGGTGACCCTCGGGGTACAGCTTGGGACGGAGGTACCAGAGTGCCGAGCCGTCGGTGTTCTCGTAGCGCATGCGGAGTTCGTTTCGAACGATCTCGCGCTCGGTGTTGACGTCCTCTTCCGTGACGCCGCGCACGGCGGCCTCGATGCGCAGGGCCTCGAGACGAAGCAGCGGGACCAGCTGGTCCTTGGGCGCGATGGTCATGTAGTTGGTCCAGTCCGACGCGGTCGACGCGTTCAGGCCGGCGCCCATCTCCTTCAGGACCTCCCAGACCTTGGGCAGGTCGCCATGGAGGGAGCGGAACCAGAGGTGCTCGACCAGGTGCGCGATGCCCTCGCGACCGACGGGGTCGTGCGAGGAGCCGCGATCGATGACCGAGGTGATGCTGATGATCGGCTGGGTGTGATCTTCCTGGAAGATGATCCGCAGGCCGCTCGGAAGGACGTAGTCGGTGAGCTCGATGTTGTACTCGTCGAGCGCCAGGTTCATGTTCGGCCGCGGGAGGCTCTCCGCGATGGCCACGGTCGAGATGCCGGCCAGGGCGAGCAGGGCGAAGGTGCGGGTGAGCACGCGCTTCATGAGGACTCCAAGGATGGTCTTCGAGACAGGCCGGAAACCTTATCCGGGTGGACGTGTTCCGTCCGACGCGGCGCGTAAAGCCCCGGTCATTGTCCTGTCTCGACAGCGAAGTGCGGCCGAAGTGCCCCCAGGTTCATGCCGCCTCTGCGAGGGGAGACCCCTCGCGCACCCCCTCCGGCGTCGCGACCGCCGAAACCTCCGGTGTTCGGCGGGTCACGCCGCTTCGGCGGCTTCATGGGCCTGGGGCGCCTTGGGCTTCGGCTTGGCGTTCCAGACCGTCAGGGCCAGGAGCATGCCGACGACGGCGACGGGGATCATGGAGATCGGCCAGGCAATCCAGTTGCCCGGGTCTGCGGCCTCGGCCGGGATGGCGTCGTCGGGCAGGATCCATCCATAGAGGATGCTCATGAAGGCCGTGCCGGCGTAGACGAAGCCGTCGATGATGCCGACCGCGGTGCCCACGTTCTTCTTGCCGCCGAAGTCCATCGACGCCGTCCCGGAGAGCATGCCGTGCACGCCGATGACGCACATGCTCATCAGCACGACCAGCCAGGGCAGGAATGCGGTCTCGTAGGTGAACACCATCACGATGGAGCCGACCAGCATGCCCATGTAGAGGATGCCGGCGACCGGCCCTCGACGGGACTGGAAGACCTTGTCTGAGATGACCCCAGCCATGAGACCGCCGAGGATGCCCGCGCAGCAGAGCATCATGCCCCAGTGGTCGTAGACGAAGGTGTCCTTGAGCCCCAGGGCGGCGTCCGTCTGCTTCGCGTAGCTCCGGAACCACTGCATGATGGCCTGGCGCAGGAAGCCCGAGCAGAACTCGATGCCCGCGATGGTGAGGATGACCGGGTTCTTCAGCATGAGCGCGAAGACCTGGGCCGGTCCGAGCCGCTGGCCGTCGTCGCCGATCTGGGCGTCGCCGAGCGCAAAGTCCGCGAAGCCCGCCTCGCCCGGGGTGTTCTTGACCTGGATGAGCACGATGACCCACATCACCGCGAGCAGGCAGGTCGGGACCCAGAACACCATCTGGAGGTCCAGGTTCTCGATGATGATGTAGCCGATGTCGAAGGCGAAGTAGATGCCGAGGCTGATCAGGATGCCGAAGATGGCGCCGAAGACGCCGCGCTCCCGCACGTGGAACCAGGGGGCGTTCGACTTGACGATGGCGACCGCGCCGAAGCTCTGGAAGTACATGTTCATGGCGTAGAGGCCACTGAACACGGGCGTGAGGTTGTCGGCGAACATCTCGCCCTGGGCGCCGCCGCTGACGATGCTCCAGGTCACCAGCCCCATCAGCCCGTTCATGATGAGCGCGCCCATCGAGCCGATGAGGATGGCCATCTTTCCGCCGATGCGGTCGGTCAGCGGGCCGTTGACGAGGAAGCTCGACCCGTAGGTGAGCGTGCCCCAGAAGAAGATGGTGGCGAAGTCGCTGTTGGTCATCAGCGGCACGCCCTCGTGGAGGATGTCTCCGAAGGCGTGCTGACTGACCTTGATGTTGTAGCGCCCCATGTAGAGGAACGCGTAGGTCATGCCGAGGGGCAGCCAGTTGAGCACCCGCCGGCGCCGATAGGCCTTGCTGTGCTCGATGCCCTCGACCTTGGGGAGGCGGGCGATGACCACGGCCACCACGGCCAGGAGCAGGCCGATGGCAGCCAGTTCGTCGAACTTCATGCGTCTCCCTCGCGCATCGGACCGTCAGGCAGACTCTCCCAGGAGACCTCGCCCGGCCGGTAGACGGTCGCCTGGAACTGGCGATGGACCACGCGGTCGTTGCGGTCGTCCGGGGCCGTCCCGAGCTTGTCCTCGCCGATGCGCTCTGCGTAGGCGGTGTCCAGCGGTGTGAGCGGGATGTCCCAGGCCTCGGCCAGCGCGGTGCCGTCGAGGCCCAGATCGCTGCCCTGCAGCACCTGCTGGCGGTTGATCCAGTTCTGCCAGCGGCGTCCTCCGACCCGGGCGAGCCGAGACATCACGGCGGCAGGGGGCCAGCTCACATCGTCCGGGTTGGCGCCAGCGGCAGCGCAGGCCCGCGTGACGGCGTCCTGAAGAGGAAGGACCTCGGGACCTCCGAGCTCGAGCACCTGGCCCGCCTCAGCGTCGAGGCAGGCCAGCGCGTAGATGGCCACGTCCTTGCGAGCGAGAGGAGAGACGAGGCTCTCCTTCTTGCCCCAGACACGCCAGGTCCCGCCCTCGGCCAGCTGCTGAGCGCCGTCGGCGAGGTCCTCGGCGAAGAGGGAGCAGCGCAGCACGGTCCAGTCCACCTCGGACTGGGCCAGGTGCTCCTCGGCTTGGCGGAGGCAGTCGAACCAGGGCTCGGGGAAGCCCCGCTCCACACCGACCGCCGAGATCATCACGAAGCGCTCGATGCCGCGCTCCGCAGCGGCCTCGATGAGGTCCTGGGTCCCCTTGAGCGTCACCACGCTGTGGTGGTTGTCGCTGGACTCGACGCGCACACCCGCGGCGTGGATCACGTAGCGGCAGCCCTTCAGGGCGCGGCGGAGGCTCATCGGATCCCGCAGATCGCCGAAGAAGTAGGTGCATCCGCTGTCGTTGAGCCAGTAGTACTCGGAGCCCGACCGGACGAGCGCACGCACTTCCTGGCGCGCCTGCCGCAGCAAGCGAACGATGCGGCTCCCGAGGAGCCCTGTCGCGCCGGTGACGAGGAACATGGCCGGCCCCCATAACGCTTGATAGGCGCACGTGATGTCCGACGAACGCACCGAAGACGCAGCGACTCAGGAACAGGCCGCACCGGGCGAGGTCGGCCCGCTGGTCGGCGAGGTCGCCGGAGCCCTCTGGTCGGTCCTGCGCAGCAGCAGCAAGGTCATCGCCCAGAGCGGCCGGGATCGCCTCGAGGCCTACCAGGCCCGCAAGGACCTCGCGAAGCTGTACGAGAAGCTCGGTCGCGAGACCTGCCGACTGATCGAGGCCGGCGAGATCGACCACCCCGGGCTCATCGCCGGTGCCAACCGCATCGCGCGTCAGCAGGAGGAAATGGACGAAGCCGACCTCGGCGAGGAATAGGTCTCTGGGACCCCCGCGCTTCTACGAAGCACGGGTTCCTGAAAACTCCCTTGCCGCGATCCCGACCGGTTGCTAAATGCGGCGGGCTTTCTTGTGGGGCTGTAGCTCAGCTGGGAGAGCACTAGAATGGCATTCTAGGGGTCAGGGGTTCGAGTCCCCTCAGCTCCACTCAAGGCGCCCTCGCGGGCGCCTTTTTTCATGGCTCCCTGCGTACGGGCGCAGCTCGGACGGCCTCTTCCATGACCTCGCGGACCGTGCGGGGCTCGATGCTGACATCGAGAGGCGTGGTGCCGGGAACGAACTCGTCCCACTTCTCGTACATGAAGCTGTTCGTCGACACCGTGTAGGGCCGGTCCTCGAGGGGCTCGGGCAGACCGGCGTGCTGGATGTCGCCGCCGGCACGCGCGGCGAGGGCAGCGGTGTCTTCGGCGGACAGGCGGAAGGTCACGACCGCGTTGTCGAATGGAAAGACGGCGAAGACATCGCGCCGGGTCAGTTCCCCGGCGAACAAGGGGGCCCGCAGTCCTCCTGAGTTGTAGACGGCGATGTCGGTGCCCGCGGCCTCGCGTAGCCGCGCGCACGCCCAACGCCCCATGTCCGACTGCACGTTGCGGCCTTCGCGCAGGTCCTCCTCGGCGACGCCGATCGGCACATCCCACTCCGCGGCGACGGCGGTCCGGAGCTCCTCGTAGAGAGCGTCGACCGGCTGGGGCACGTCTGTGGGTTCCTCGACGAGGTCGACCAGGGCGTACTCCAATGACGCGATCCGATCCTCCTCGACGCGCAGGCGGACCGTGCCCAGCGAGCGGGCATAGGAGCCCGCCTGGACGATCCAGGTGTCCCCTACCCGCTCGGCCTCCTTCATCGGCGTATGGCTGTGGCCGCCGACGATGAGATCGATGCCCGGCACGGCTTCGGCCAGCTGCTTGTCGGCCTTGATGCCGATGTGGCTGAGCACCACCAACAGATCCGTGTCCGCGTCGAGCCGCTCCAGCTCGGGCCCCACGGCCTCTGCGACGCTCGTCGCGCGTGCCTCGCCGAGGCGACTGGGAGCCACCACGCTCGTGAGGTCTTCGGTCAGGACCCCCACGATGCCGATCCGCAGCTCCCCCTTGGTCACCACGGTCGAAGTCACGGCGCCGTCCAGGACTGGGCTCACGTTTGCGCTCAGAGCCGGCACGGTCGAGTGGCCGAGCAGCGCCTCGAGGTTGGGCACGCCCTTGTCGAACTCGTGGTTTCCGACCGCCCAGGCGTCGTAGCCGACGACGTCGAGGACCTCGACCATCGCGCCGCCGACGGCCCCGCCACGCTCGAGCTCGGCATAGGGTGTGCCGCTCAGGAGGTCACCCCCGTCCAGCACCAGGACGTCTCCGGACCGACGATGGCCGGCGAGCGCTGCACCCAGCGCGCGCAGCCCGCCGATGGCGGGGTCCCCGTCGAGCCACGTGGCCTTCTCCGGTTCGATCCGTCCGTGCATGTCGTTCGTGTGGAGCACCACGAGGTCCCCCGACGGCGGCGACGAACACGCCATCAACAGGATCACGACAGCAGCTTCTCCACCTTGGCCATGTCCGCGGGCTTCATCGGGCCGCGCGCGTGGTGGAGCAAGGCCCCGTCGGCCCCGTAGACGAGGGTCTGCGGGATCTTCGTGTAGCCCAGCTCCAAGGCCTCGAAGAAGTCGTCGGGGTCGTCCGTGGCGACCAGGGAGCCCCAGCTCAGACCCAGCGCGGCGGCGTAGTCGCGGACCCGCGCGACGCTGTCCGTTCCCCCCTGGAAGCGATCCCAGCTGATGCCGACCCAGTCGCAGCGATCGACGGTCCTCTGCCGGAGCTGTTCGAGCTCCGGAAGCTCCTCTTCGCAGGGCTCACACCAGGTCGCCCAGTGGTGAACGATCACCGGACGGCCGGATGGCCTCATGGCGTCCTGGATCGCGGCCAGATCGGCGTCCCGGGTCGCTGGCTCGGGCTCCTCGGGCTCGTCGGACTCGTCCGGCAGCTTCGGCTGGTGGGCGCGCTCGCCCGGCTTCTCGAAGAGCTCGTTCTGCGCGACCCGCTCGGCGATGCGCCTGAGCACGGCCCTCAGTGTGGTTCGAAGGAGACCCATCGCCGGAACCCTATCACTGCTCCGTGGCGGGCGGTTTCGCCTGGCCCCAGACGCTCCACTCGCCCCCGCGCCAGCGCATCACGACCGGGCTCACGGGGTGGTCGAGCTCGTCGTACATCTGGCGCACGCCGACGGCGAGGATCTTGTCGGTGTCCGCATCTCCGGGCTCCCAGAGGACCACCACGCCACGCGCCGGGACGCCGACGAGGAGGTCGTCGGCGACCGTCGCGAGCCACTCCGGGTGGAGGAGCAGGGCACCTTCGCGGCCCGCGGCCTGCGCCTGCCAGTAGGTCCCACCGCCCGCGACCGCGACGCGCTCCAGCGGGTTCTCCGTCAAGCCCTCCTTCGCGGCCCGTCGAAGCCCGGCGCGCGAGGTCTGCCAGGCGGGCAGGTCAGCCTCGGTGACGTAGCGACGGACGCCCTCCGCTTCGACCCGGTAGCAGAGCACGATGCCCTCGACGAGGGGATCGCAGACCAGCTCCGGCGGGGTCGGTGTGCCCTCGGCCGAGGCCAGGATCGGACCCGGTGGACCGGCCAGAGCGAGGCCGATCAGCGCGATCACTTCTTCTTCTTCGCGTACTTCTCGCGCGGACGCTCGAGCTTGGCCTTCTGAATCTTCGCGTCCGGATCTGGCGGGAGGTTTCGCTCGAACGGCTTGATCTCTTCAGCCTTCGGCGCGGGCTCGGAGTATTCGCCGCTGAACTTCTCGACGACGCCTCGGACTTTGCTCTTCAAGCGATCTCGCAGTCCCATTCGCTCACCTCGACACGACAAGCCTATCCCTGTACGCTCCGGCCCGCGAAAGGAGACGTCCATGTCGGACCTGACCCTCGAGAGCGTCATCACCTTCCTGCTGGACACACCGATGTTCGGCGACCTCGAGCCCAGCGAGCTCGCGGAGATCGTCCACATCATGCAGGTGCAGCGCGTTCGCGACGCCCAGGCGCTCTTCGCCGAGGGCGACCCGGGCGACGCCTGGTACGTCGTTCACGAGGGCACGGTGAGCGTCAGCAAGAGCCAGCTGCTCGGGCCGGACCGGGAGCTCGCCCGTCTGGGGCCCAAGTCCTGCTTCGGCGAGATGGCGCTCATCGACGGCTCGCCCCGCTCGGCCACCGTCGCAGCGCGCGGCGACTGCGTGCTCTTCCGCTTCCCCAAGGGGGGCTTCGATCAGCTGATCGCCGACGAGAACGTGGCCGCCTTCAAGCTGGTGCGCGAGATGGCCAAGGTGCTCTGCGAGCGCCAGCGCGGCATGACCAGTCAGCTGAGCAACATCCTCGTCGAGGAGCGGTCCGCGCAGCAGATGCGCGACGAGCTGCGCCCGGTGGTCGAGGAGCACTCGGTCCACGAATAGGCGTCAGCCCTGGCGCATCCGGAGCTCCCCCTCGAGCTTGCGAACGCGACGCTCCAGCCGATCCCGGATCGACTGGAGGCCGGCGACCTCGCCCCGAAGCTCGACGATCTTCTTCTCGAGCCGGGCGCGCTGCTTCTCGATGCGCCAGTTCGTGTCCATCGCCAGCCGCAGCCGTTCGGCGAGGTCGGTCTCTCGCCCGCTGGCGTCCTCGGGCATCACGGGGCCGCCGCGCAGGGCCTCCTTGAGCTGCTCACGGAGCTCCTGGAGCTCCTCCCGAAGCTTCGCGTTGCGAGCGAGGGCCTGGCCCGCACGTGTCCGCTCGAAGGCGGCCTCCTCGAGCGCGGCGTCCCGCTCGCCGGTCAGCACCTCTTCCAGGCGGGAGCTCACAGGGTGGCCACCACCCACATGAACGCGGAGCTTCGAGCGTCCAGGCGAAGCGGACTCTCGGGGACCTGCCAGCCGTCGGAGCCGAAGACCTCGACCCGAGTGAAGCCGGCGGCCGTCGCCAGCGTGACGATCTCCGGAGGGGTCCAGGCCCGCAGGGACTGGGTCGGGATGCGTCGGCGCTCACCGTCCTGGAAGACGATCGTGCGGTCCTCGACCCGGCCTCGGAGAGGGTCGAAGCGGTAGGTCCGGACGATGTCCGCGCCGGCCGCGAGAGAGCCCGGTGGCATGTGCTGGGTCACGTGGCGATGAGCCCAGTAGTACGGGTTGAAGAGCTCCAGGACGACCCGTCCGCCGGGGCGCAGCCGATCCACGACGCCGGACAGGGTTCGGAGGTGATCGGCGTCGTCGTCGAAGACGCCGAGGGTCTCGTCCAGGAGGATGGCGAGGGCGAAGGGGCCCGCGCAGGGCAGGTCGCGCATGTCGCCGTTCATCCACGTCGGCCCTTCGCGTCCCGGATGGCGCGCGTCCCAGCGCCGACGCGCGAGGTCGAGGAGCTCCGGGGCGAGGTCGACGCCCGTGACGGCCAGCCCACGCTCCTGCAGCAGGATGCTGTGCCGCCCTCCCCCACAACCCACGTCCAACACCGGATCACCGGGGCGCAGATCGACGAGGCTCTCGAGCAGATCGACCTGGGCCTCGGCCTGGCGATCGAGGGCCCCGGCAAAGTCGGGATCGATGGCCGCCAGAGAGGCGAAACGCGAGGCCCACCAGGGGGTGTCGGACATGCTCCGAGTCTACCCGAGGGCGCCCTCGACGCTCTTTGTGAGGGCGTCGACCTCGCTGCCGTGCAGGACCTGCGTCTCGACGCGGATCCGGGCGAAGGGCAGCGGCACCATGAAGCGGTCCCAGCTGCCCGCTCGCCAGGCGAGGTCGCAGTGGGCCCGCACGCAGGCCACGGGCAGGCGCCGCTCGACGGCCAGCCATGCCGCGCCGGGCTTGGCCACGCCAGCGGGACCCCTGGGCCCGTCCACGGCCAGCGCCACGCTCCCATCGCTCCTCGCTCCCTCGAGCAGCGCCTTGACTCCGCCCCGCGAGGAGCTGCCCCGCACGACCCGGTAGCCCAGACGCCCGAGCACACCGGCCAGGCGCTCCCCATCGCGACTCCGGCTGACCATGCCGGCGATTCCTCGATCGGCGAAGGCCAGCGTCAAGGGGAGGAGCTCCCCGTGAAGGAAGGCGTAGACGGCATCGCCGTGCACGACCTCTCCCCTCCGTTCGAAGCGCCAGGTAGCGGCGACCAGGCGCAAGAGGACAGCGAGGGGGGCGGCGAGCACGGGTCGGAATAGTATTCGGCCGTGTTGATCGCCGCGCTCCTGTCCTGCTCCGTGAACCATGGGGTCCGTCCGCTCGGCAAGGGCAAGGTGGCCGCGACCGGGAGCTTCGGGGGTCCGGTCATCGAGGCCTTCGGGGGGCCCCTTCCGCTCCCGCTCACGACGCTCGGGGTGCGCTACGGCGTGAGCGATCGCAGCGACGTCCACGCGGCGCTGCATCCCTCGCTGGCCGGCATGTTCGGGCTGATCGGGGTCGAGGCCGGAGGGAGCTACCTCATCGCCCCCCAGCTGGGACGACGACCCGCCGTGCTGGTCGACTCGACTTTGCTCGTCGTCGGCGGCGACACCGTCGAGGGCGAACCCGAAGGCGGCCTGGGCGCCTACGCGAGCACCGCGGTCCTGACGAGCTGGGAGTGGGGCGGCCGAGGCCACCTCGCCTACACAGGCGGCGAGCTCTTCGCGCAACCGGGGCAGCTCTACGCCGCGCCGCTGGTCGGCAACCGCTTCCAGCTCGGCCGCCTCGGCCTGGCCCTCGAGCTCCGCTGGGTCGACCCCTGGCTCCGGACCGACGACCTGACCGTGCACTTCTATGCGCCGAAGCGCTTCGGGGCGGTGACCGCCCACGCAGGCTTCACCTACACTTTCGGCAAGGAGGCGCCTTGATCCTCTGGCTCTCCGGCTGCTCGATGACCCTGGACGGCTTCTTCTTCAACGGCGAGGAGCTCAGCCAGTACGGCTTCCCGACCGAGGTCATCCCCGCCGACCGCATGGAAGAGGTGGTCTTCCACAGCGGCGAGGAGACGCTGTACGGCCTGTGGGCCTGGCAATACCAGCCGCGGACTCACGGCACGGTCGTCTACTTCCACGGCAACGCGGCCCACATGGACCGCTACATGGATCACGTCGATGTGCTCTGGTCGCTCGGCTACAACGTCTTCCAGTTCGACTA
>Ga0114933_10001959_pt1 | contig 22097 bp, 11 predicted proteins | sample 4SBtaG_FD_89691 | JGI IMG/M metagenome (GOLD analysis project Ga0114933, IMG submission 89691) | Deep subsurface microbial communities from Kolumbo volcano to uncover new lineages of life (NeLLi) - 4SBTROV12_W25 metaG | ecosystem: Environmental > Aquatic > Marine > Volcanic | place: Kolumbo... | reverse complement strand
TTGCTTGGGGCGAACGAAACTTGGCAGATATTCCAGGCGACTCGTTCCAAATTCGCTTCTATCTCACCGGAGGGGAATCCTCCCCAGAGTTGTACTCGTTTGAATTTAAATAGTGCGCGACACGAAGGATGGTGAGTGGGTGATCTAGGGGATTACTCAAATTTCATTCATATATATAGAAGCAGAGAATTAGCGTGCCACTAGGCTGGTCACCAAGTCACCCGTCTCCAAGCAACTCCCCAATCTCTACTTTTACGCTCTCGGCTAAGCTATCCCACCGATCAATCAACACCGCCACAACCTGACTGAGCGATATTTTTGCCCCCGTATGTGCCCCAACCGATTGGCAAGAATTGGGTTTAGACTATTCAATCAAGGGCTCGTGTTGAATTCATGATCTGCTTGGCGTGGCAACAGGCACAGTGAAGAGTCTAGGCGTCAGATAACGTGACCGCTTCGTCGGCGTGAGCACAAAGCGGCTGCGCCAGCACAGCCAGAACCAGATTGAATATTCCGCGCGTATTTCTCATAGCCTGAAACTCCGTGTTTCTGTTTTTACTCACAGTTACTTTCTCATTTCTCGTATACCTCCAACTCAGCCACACACATTTGCCCGCCTTTCTGGCCGCGCCCGTTAGGTTTGTAGCTGAGAGCGCGCACATACCGGACTTGCGTTGGGGTAAAGGTATGCTCGTATCTCCCGTTCGGCGTTCCCACCCCACGGTGAACCTCGGTCCAAGCCTTGCCGTCGGCGGAGATCGCGATCGCGTAGTCAGTGGGATAGCCTTTAGCGAAGAGGATTCGCACTCGGGAAGCGGTTTGTGCTTCGCCCAAGTCGATCTCGAGAGTCCAAGCGAATTGGCCGGCAGCCACGGCGAACGAGTTTGGGTCGCCGTCCACGGCTAGGGAGGCGAAGTAGACTTCGCTTGAAGGAACAAGACCGTGCTTGCCGTCCAGGGAGAGCAGCTTTCCCGGCTTCTGCCAGGCCAGATTGCCGGGGATCTGCTTCCCTCCGGATCTCGCCGTCTTTTTGAACGGAGCAAGTCTCGGAACCGCGCTCTCCGGCAGCGGTTGCTTCAGCTCGATGCGAATGATGGTGTCGGCGGCGTCTTTCTTCACTCCCGTCAATTCGATGGACAGGCCGTCATCCCGACCGGTAAACTTGAGCGGCCGGTTCTCGTTCATCCAGACCACTCCTCGGACACGGGAGGCAGCGAGGGGGTTCACATTAAACTCGCCCTTGGTGGGCAGGCCGGTCTTGCCGCGAGGGTTCTCCAGCATGTGCAGGTACAGGTTCCTGCGGTCGGTAGAGATGACGTTGTATCCCCACTCGGCAGTATGCAACGGTCCGGGATCCACGTTGGTGAACGCTGGCTGCAGAGAAGGCAGCCCCTCAGGAGTTGCCCATTCGGCGATCTGCCGATGGATATGGACGGTGGAATTGTCGTGCAAAGAAACTGGTGGAAACGGTCTTCCGGCTAGCTTTGCCCAGGCCTCCGAGCTGCTGACGGTGTGATCCAAGTCCGCGACGTATCCTTCGCCAACCAGACTGATGATCTCCTTCACATAGTCCGGCCACTGCCGGTCGTTTGTCGGGGTCGGCGTCACCGTGAGCCAGCTATCGACATTCCACGTCTTTGGCCAGTCGGCCAGCATGGGATAAAGCCAGCTTAGGTACTCTCCGGGCCATACCTGCCACACGGCGGAACGGGATTCCACGCAGAGCATGTCCCAGTCCCCGTTCTGGGGCATGTTCGTGCCGTTCAGAATCAGTGTACACTCCGGATTGTACGTGCGGATCATGCTGTACCAAGCATCGGTCTCCGGATAATGCTGCGTAGGGCCGCGCCAGTCGAAGAAGAAGCTGGCCGGTTCGTAACGCCGCATCGCGTCTTCTAGGATCAGGATCACCTGATCGTATTGGAAGAGCGTAGTCGGAATGTGCTCGAACTGCCCAACGTACATCCCGAATTTGATTCCTTCGGCGTCAAAGGCCTTTTTTAGTCCAGGGATAACGTACGCCGCGGGAGTCTTTGGGTAGAAACGCACGGGCCAGCGGAACAGCGTATCGCCGTTGCCGTACGAGATTGGCATGACGTAGCCATAGCCCTGCCGTTTCATCACCTTCGCCAGTTCCGAGTACGATTCACGCGGAATATTCTCCGGCCCGTGAATCAAGGCTGTCATTCGAGACTGTTCAACCGTGCGCGTGGGGTTCTCTTTGACATTCAGCACAAGCCGCTTTTCGGCGGACACGCCACCGGCATCAGTCACCTGAACCACCAGCGGATACTCGCCCAGACGAACCGACGGATCGACACGCCCCAGGATGCGGCCATCGGGTGTGATCCTCAAACCCGCAGGGAGTTTCCCCTCCGAAAGGTTCCACCGAAACGGCGCCTTTGTTCCTTCCGCGTTCAACTGAAATGCAGACGCCTGGGCCCATGCGTAACTGAATCGGGACAATTCAGGTACTCTTTTTTCCAGGGCCTCGACGCCGGGAACTTTAAACTCCACGTACGACCAACTTCGCCACGCGGTGGGGAGAGCCTGTGTCGTCACAGCCGGCTTTTCGGTCGGTCCGTTGACGGAATACACCAGGTCAGGGATCGCATTTCCTGCGCCATCAGAAAGACGCGCATAGAATCCCAGCAGACCTTCGGCGCGGTTTCCCACCTTCAGTAGCAGCGAATTCCACCCGGTCCGCAGAGAGACCTTGCGCATCATCGCATCCTTCAACCGGTACTGGACTCCCGGCCGGACAAGGGCTTTTTGGCGAGAACCATTCGGCCTGGGAACGGCCCCGGGCGGGACGTCTGTTGGTGTCGGCAACGTCATCACTTCCCCGTTGATCCTGGCAGACCACTCGTGATTCACACCTACCCGGAGTTCAACCTGTTGCAGTCGCGGGCTCCAGACCCATATGTGCAGGTAGGCCATCCGCGCGTCGCGAGGATCGTCCTGCTTGACGAAGAAGTAGCTAAAGAGATCTTGGTAGTCGTCATAGTTACGCGAGAAGGTCCGGTCATCGAAGAACTGCCATGTCTTCCCAGCCACCTGTTCGCCAATTCGCGGTCGGATCGTGGCCTCGCCGATCAGGTCGGCCCTCATCCCCAAACCTTCCCGGTTGTCGAAGGTTCCGAGGACAAGCCAGGTGTTGATGAATGGCGCGTCTCCGGGGGCCCAGTTTGCTGAAACGGGGGCAGCGATAAAGGCCACCAGTACAGCAGCTAGCGGAAGTTTCGCTTTCATGTAATTCTCCTCGCAATTCACGATTCATCGTTTGGCAATGGAGAACGCTCTCATTCACACATACTAGCCATCGGGCAAAACATATTTTATCCGAACGACTCTGCAACGCGAAACACCTAAAAGACGATCTGGACCCTTTGGGAAGTAAATCGCTTACGAAACGCTAGGCAACAACTACCAAACAGTCGCCCGCACAGGATCCAACGGGCCCAGTTACCGGCTCTTTTCGTCTGTTGCGAGGTCGGTCATGGGTTCAACAACGCACGCGTTACTCTCGTTCCGCTAACCACTATTGGCCGCCCGCTGACAGCCGTTACAGCGACTTCGGGTTTCGGTTGGTTTGTGAGTTCAATTAGATCCGCAGTCACACACCCACGAATCCCTGATCATGTGTTCATAGTACCTACCCCAACACCGGGCCGTCGGGCACGCAGAATGTTATTATCTGCATCTAACCAAACCCGCAGGGCTCCGTCCCATCCTGCCCATGTGCCCGCCATCCAATTGCTTCGTCGCCCGGTGGGCTCCTCACAATATGGTGCGGTTAGGCAACTCACCCGCACTAGCGCACCTCTCGTATCTCTCTGTCTACTGTTCGATTCTGCTTATCCGAAATAGACTGGAGTTTCTGGGGTAAATACAAGCTTCAGCCTTTTCCACACCAAATTCAGCTCATTAGCCATTCGAGATTTATGCCAAAGCCGTCCTTCTCAACGCTCAGTAAAGAAGTCGACCAACTAGGCCGATTGATTGGTGATGTCATTCGTGAGATGGCTGGGGATGAAGGATTCGAACTCGTCGAATCCGTTCGCAAAATGATCCGTGAACTACGCACTGGAAATAGAGAGCGTGAAGTGGAACTGGATTCCATTATCGCCAACGTCGATGACGGGCAAATCAACACGCTCACCCGTGCCTTCACGATCTTCCTGGAATTGTCGAATCTAGCAGAGGACCGACAGCGGATCCGAGTGTTACATGGCCGCAACCGCGATGCCTACCCGGAACCGGCCAATGAAACCATTCGTGCTATTATCAAACGGTTCCACGATGAAGGGAAACCAGACGAACACGTTCAACAGTTCGTAAATGATGCCCGCGTCGAACTCGTGCTAACGGCACATCCGACCGAAGCAAAACGCCGATCGATACGTCGTTTACTGGATGATCTTAGAGCATTGCTGGATCGCCAGGATTCACCCGAACTGTTGCCCGCACACCGGGATCGCATACCCAGTGAAGTCAAAGCTCAACTCAGAAAACTCTGGCAAACAGACTTTATCCGTTCCCGACGTCCCACCGTATTGCAGGAAGTTAAACGTGGTCTGGCTTACAAGGATGTGTTGTGGGACATCGTGCCACGTGTGGCAAACGATCTACGGCAGGCACTGAACGACTACTATCCTGAGGTCAAAAAAACGAACCCTCTGTTTATATACGGTTCCTGGATCGGTGGAGATCGCGATGGAAATCCGTTTGTAACTCCGGATGTAACTGCACAAACGTTTGAATGGTTACGCGAAGCCGCATTGGATGCCCATCTGCAACAGTGCGAAAAGCTCGGACGCTCTCTTTGTATTTCTGATGAAGACTCCGAATCAGGTAAGATGATTCTGGATTCTGTTGTCGCAGCGAAGACTCGCTGGCCGGAACTCGTATCACTATTGGATCGTGTGCCGCCAAGTGAATCCTATCGGCAATGGATTCAGGTCATTCGCTGGCGACTTTCTCAAACGGCGACTTTGGGAATCACCGATCGCGTCGCCAACATCTCTGGTACGTATACATCTGCCTCAGAACTGCACTGTGATGTGACGCTTATTCGCAACAGCTTACGTGCAACTGGCAACACGATTATCGCTGAAAACGAAGTGCAACCATGGCTGGATCAAATTCGCATTTTTGGTTTCCACATCATGCACCTGGACATTCGACAAGATTCGAGCGTCTATACCGCCGTGATGAACGATATCTGGAAAGTAACGGGTAACCACGACTCTCCTGAAGATCTTGAAGAAGCACAACGTCAGGAATTACTGCTAAGCACATTAGGGTGCGATCTCCCCGTCGACACAGCCATGCTGTCAGAAGACACGACACGAACTCTTGAGTTGTTTTCCATAATGCGGCGAACGGCGAGAGTTTACGGGATGCCCGCACTCGGCGGCCATGTGGTCAGTATGACCCGAACTCCTAGTGATCTACTAACCGTACTTTGGCTGTGGAAGTGGTCTGAGTCGGTTGATGGTGGTGATGAACAGGACCAGTTGTGCCAATTGCCATTGGTACCGCTTTTTGAAACGATCGAGGATCTGAAGAATGCGGATGCCACGTTGTCGACTTTACTCAGTGATCCTGTCTATCGGGAATACCTGAAGCTGCAGGGTGATAACCAAACGGTCATGATTGGCTACAGCGATAGCACCAAGGACGGTGGCTATCTCGCGGGCCAGTGGGGACTTTATTCCTCGCAGTGGCGTATGTCCAAAGTTGCTGATGCATTCGGTATTAATCTGACGTTTTTCCACGGTCGAGGTGGTTCTCTTGGTCGAGGCGGTGGCCCGGCTGCAAAGTCCGTGCTCTCGCTGCCGGAAGAATCCTTCAATGGTACGTTGCGAATAACAGAACAAGGCGAGATTCTTTCAGATCGATATGACAATCCCCATATTGCCAGTCGCCACCTAGAGCAATTGGCTTGTGCTGTGTTGTCAAAGTTATCAGATGACTCCGCAGTGGATTCATCGCCGTGGCAGGAGACGATACAACAATTAGCTGAGCAGTCGCGAACTGCCTATCGAGAACTTGTGGATCACCCGGGGTTCCCGGACTATTACCGTCAGGTAACTCCTATTAATGCGATTGAAAAGTTGCCTATCGGTTCGCGTCCATCCAAACGTCGACAAGGGGACAAGGTCGAAAACCTGCGAGCGATTCCGTGGGTGTTCTCATGGACGCAATGTCGTTGTCTCATTCCAGCATGGTTCGGTATCGGTTCGGCATGTAAACAATTCGCAGACACCGGTAAATCCGATTTGCTTGAAAGGATGTACAACGAATGGACCTTCTTTAAGGTGATCATCGATAATGCAGCTCTGGCTCTGGCTAAGACGAACATGCCCGTATTCAGCCGTTATGCTCAACTTGGTAGTGGTCTGGAAGGTGGAAATGAACTGACGAGCATAATCAAGACAGAGTTTGAGAACACTTTGGCAGCGATCCTAAAGTTGACCGGTTCTGAACAGCTTTTGGATAAAGCAAGTTGGCTGCAACGATCCATCAGTGTCCGAAACGGATATGTAGGGCCACTGAATCTGCTGCAAATCGAGTTAATGAATCGCCGCGCTGCAGCATCTGAGAATGACAGTGAAGAATACCTGTCCGATCTGGAATATCAAACTCAAATGACCATCAAAGGCGTGTCCACCGGAATGCGTGGTACGGGCTAGCAATAAAGATAGGATTCGCACGGAATCCTAACGCCGTTCAATGTGTCAGCCACGTTCTTTAGTGTGATCGTGTGCCGGTTTTTTTCCGGCTAGCACAGCCTCAATTGCCTGCTCTGCCAAGGCATGATCACCGTGCTTGAATTGTCCCCAGTAGCGAATGACACTATTTGAATCGATCACGATCGTAGTGGTTGTCATCTTGGCTCCAAATAGATCTGCCAACTCTCCTCTGGCATCAATTAGAACGGGCATAGTAAGAGTTTTCTCATCCAGTACTTTTGAGATCGTGCGAGCTTCTTCGCCGGCACTTGAATCCAATGCCATCACCGCAACCTTCCCTTTGTACTTTTGTGATAAGTCACTCAACGGTTGGTCGACCATGCGGCAACTTCCGCAGAATGAGCACCAAAAAGTAAGTACCGTTACACCGCTTGAATTTGAATTCTCATCAGACTGAATCGCACGCAGCGTCGTCTTCCTTCCATCGAGAGTTCTTACCTTGAAGTTAGGAACTTTATCTCCGGTGTGACGCACGTCTACATCGGACTGGGTGTCGGCGGCAGGCGATGATATCCCAAGCAAGAGCAAGGAACCGATGGCTAAGAAAGTTGAAAGTGTTCTAAACATGCTGTGTCGATCATAAAACATTGAGGCAGAAACTGTGTACTTATTGTAATTGAATGTGGATTGCGTGATGGAATACAGCCGTGCCGAATGGTATCTAACCATGTCTCAATTCAATTGGTGGCGTCGTTTCAAACCTTGTCACTGAAGCGAATCGACTTGGATCATAGGTAGCTGTATTGCGGAACAGGTGTGCCAGCCAATTTGTTACCTCTCTGAAGGTTCGGCTTCGCCGAGCCTTTCGATTGCATAGCAACGCGTGTTACTTAATTGCGCGCTACGCTCGGCCGAGTCTCGATGGCTTTGTACAGCTATACTGAAATTTCGATAGGACAAGACTCATCCAATTCCAGTTGAATATGAACTCCATACTTAGAATCCTCATAATTGCTGTTCTCTTCTTTTCGGCATCGATAGTTTCAGCAGCTGACTGGCCGCAGGCTGCCGGGCCGAATGGTGACTTTGCTGTAAATGGAGAAGGGCCTAGCGAATTCAGTGTCACCCACGATCAAAACATCCGCTGGCGAGTAGCTCTACCAAACACAGGGCAGGGGGCTCCCATCGTAAAAAACGGACGCGTGTTTGTTTTGTCTCACGCACCGGTCAAACAGGACACTGAGTTGGGTAGCCTGACCGTTGGGCAGTGCTTTGACTCTGCGTCAGGTAAGGAACTTTGGCGCAAGGACATTGTTGGCAATCGAGTCACGGATCTCTCGAGTCTTTTCAGTGACAATACGGCTGCTTCTGCAGTTGCGACAGATGATCTAGTTGCCTTCGTAAATGTTGGTGGCCAAATTGCAGTGTTTGATCATGACGGACAACTACAGTGGAATCATCATTGGGTCCCGTTTGGAAGACACCATGCCCGGCAACATGAGCCTATGCTCCATGGTCAAAATGTGATCGTGCTGAAAACCATCAAGAAAGGGCTTCCACAAACGGCAACAACAAAGGCAGGTGCGAAGGAATATGGTCGATCCAAGGATGTCTGGACACATCTTCATGCGTTTGACATGCAAGACGGTTCGGTCAACTGGATCGCAGAGCCCGGCACAGGTGTTCACAGTACTTCCATTCTGCAGAGCATCGGTGGTGAAGCGGTAATTGCAACGAGTCGCGGAGGAGGGCATCAGCCACCGGAAGAACCGTATGGCGTGTCATTGATTGATGCTGAAACAGGACATGCGATCTGGGATGTCGGAATTGCGGGGTATCAGGCTCATCAGAATGTTGTGTTCAATGAGGACGGCGTACACGTGATTAAAGGGTTTGAGCATTTATTGCTCAGCCTAAAAGATGGCCAAGCTGGGCAGTCACCGGTATCTCTCGCCAAAGATGTAACGATTTCTTCTGTGAATCGAAGCCAATATCAAACCAAACACAATCAGATGTTCGAATCGCCTCGCAAGCCGATAACCTATCAAACCAACATCGTACTGGGCGATTACACGCTCTTTCTATCTCACAAACCTGGGTTCATCGGTCGAATTAATGTAAGGACGGGGGACGTCGAGTACCTGCAAGTACCGATTCAGGTTGTCCGACAAGCAAACGTACCGGATGAGATTTTATGGAATGAAGCTCGGCGAAATGACATGAAAAACTCAAGCGGCTTCGTCGCGTCACAGGATAAGAGAAATAGCGGAAGCGGGTGGGGACATGTCTCAGCACCAAGTCCGATCGCAATTGGCGACAAAGTGTACTTTCCGACCATGATCGGAATCGTCTACGTCCTGAAGTGGGATGCAGAGGTGTTTGATAAGGAAGCGTTGCTGTCCATATCAGATCTCGGCCCGGCAACAGAGACATGGACGCTTTCGAGTCTGTCCTTTGCAAACGGCCGAATTTATGCTCGCACGATGAAGGAGCTTATTTGTATTGGTCTGATTCGCGATTAGATCGTAATAATTTGTAGTTAACAGTTGTTAATATCTCAGGACGCACTCGATGAACCCAGCGAACAGGCGAGTCGTTTTACCATCAAGCTGCTGATACAAATCTTTCATGCCATCCCCTGGAATCAAACCGGAAACGCCGGCAATCAGAAGCACATTGTCATTTAGAAATGGCCTGAATTCATAGCCAAGACTCAGGTCCGTACCGATGAAACGATCAATTCCATCTTGAAATACGAATACATCGAGCAATTCCGGATGGTCAAACCAAAGGAAGTTTACATTTCCAATCACTTTTGACCGCGGAGTTAAATCAGCATCAATTCCTAAATTGAACAAATGTAAACCGGGATTAACGAAGTTGGTCTGACCTTGAGTTTTGCTTGCCCTAAGATTTGGGACGATGCTCTCGCGATTTACAAGATTGGTTCCGAATAGGCCAATAGCTTGTCGCTGCCAATAGCTGAATTCACCTCCACCAAAATTTGGGTCATCGAAAATAGCATCGAATCCCTGTGCCTTTCCATCATTAATATCTTTATCGCCAGAAGCATAAAGATACGATGTGCGAAATCGCATCCAGTCTCGATCAATTGAAAGCTCAAGTGCTGCCATCCATGCCTGAATATCGACAGACTTTCCAGCGAGTGGATTCAGGCTATCCTGACCATCAACGTAATAGAGTGCATTGCTTACGTTTACACGCCCTATATGTCCGTTGCCGGTAACTCCGAAATAATGTGATTCAATTTCATGAGGTGAAAATACACCTACCGGATCGGGGCGAACCAAGAACCCGTTGTCGTCGAATAAGAAACTCGCGCGGTCCTTGTTAAAGTGATAGCTCACCTGTGCGTTGTATCCTTGCCAGATGAAATCCTGAATATAGTAGTTGGCAATGAAGGTGTTTTGATCACGATCATCAAACGAGTTTAACTCGCTATTAGTGTCTTTCTCCGTCTGATCAAACCAGATTAAATTGAATTGATTTCTGTTTGAGTTTTTTGTGCCAAATAGTCGGACGGCGCGATTAGTATCTGAAAAGATAAATCCGCGGAAATCACTGGTAAAGAATTGCGAACCGACACGTGCGGAAACGTAATCGTAGTTAGCGCTGGACTCCTTCAATTTCTTTTCAAAGAACCATGAATCTACGCTGAAGAAGTCACGCTGTCGTGTTGTGCCGTCTCGAACATCTGGGCTGACAATTGCATACTCATCTGCATCCAGATAGTTGAGGTTATATATGATGTCCGTCGAAAATCGCCAATCTACAGGTTTGTATTCTGTACTTCCGTGAAATAGATCGAGCCGTAACTCAAAGTCTTGAACAGCAAAAAACTGATCTGGATCTCCGAAGAATTCTGCTGAATTTGGATTGAGCGTACTTTCAAACGGTGTTGTTGGCGTAGGTGTGTCACGGCTTTCTAAAAGTGTCTCACTGATTCCAGTGATGTTTAGAAAGGTATGTTGTCCAGCGATCGGGTAATCACCTTTCAATACATTTTGGTGAAATGGATCTGTGATTTTTCCGTGGACGTACGGGTAATCAGAGTAGAAGTGAAACGGATCGGCTCGTCCTTTTTCTAAGACTTGATCAATCAATCTTGGGTGACCATCCAAAAGTAAGTTGCGATCCCATTTCGGGAACCCAATTCGCCACCGATCTTCCACCGGTGCAAAATGTACCCCCGTCCCCATCTCTTTCGGGATAATTCCGGAAGGCCCAGCGAATCCTGGTGGTAGATCGAATTCCCACAGACCGTCTTGCTTCGGTGTGGATGAGGAGCTCTTCTCGATTTGTGTTTTGTCCTTTTCCTTATCGCGTCGTGTTTCAAGGACGAAAGGCCGAGAAGTGTCGTCAGAGATACTGTATTCGACGGATACTCTATTCGACCGGTTATCTGACAGTTTATCGCTGACGGTAAACTGAATTGGCTCGGCATGGCATTCGATGGCAGCAATACAACATCCCAGAATCAACAAGAAGCTCCTGCTGATTAGTGTTGTTCTAGAAGGATACAAAAAAGTGTACATGGGGCCGGATCGCCAGGATGATCAGAACGGACGATTCGCCTATATATAGATTGCGCGCGTTAAAAGCTACAAGTTATATCGGTTGTATTAAACTTGCGCTTTATATCGATCCGAAGGATAAGATGTGTCTTGTTGTAAGTGAAATTGGTGTATTCCCATGTCTGGTAAACAGCCAAAGCGAAGACTACGATTCGAAGCTCTTGAGACTAGAGTTTTGCTGTCAGCTAACAACCCGTTTTACAATTCTGTGGAACCGCTAGATGTAAACGGTGATGCGTTTGTTTCGCCAATTGATGCAATGATTGTTATCAACCAGCTAAATGATCAACCATCAGGGCTTATCGAGCTTGATGCGGAAGGCTCACTTCCACCATTATTTAACGGCTTTATTGACGTCAACAACGACTTAGCATTATCACCAGTTGATGCACTAACTGTGATTAATGGCCTGAATCGACCTGATTTACCCGCAGCGCCACAGGATGTGATAACTGCAGCTGATATCGAAACTCTATTGAACAGAGCCTCCGCTGCTAGTCAGACCAGTGCTGATGCAATTGTCGCGATTGTTGATCGTGGCGGCACCATCCTGGGAGTGCGTGTTGGAAACAATGTGACCTCAAACTCTGCAAATGGTATTCCAAATCAGCTTAATACATCAGAAGCTCTATCATTTGCTATTGATGGTGCAGTAGCTAAAGCTCGCACGGCGGCATTTTTTGCCAATGATGCTGCTCCGCTAACCTCGCGTACGATTCGAATGATTAGCCAGTCCACAATCACGCAACGAGAGGTCGAGAGCACGACTGTATTTTCAGACATCAATTCAACTATAGGCGGACCAGGAACGGTTGCTCCAATTGGAGTTGGTGCTCACTTTCCGCCTGGTGTGAAGTTTACGCCAACTGTTGATCTTTTTGATATTGAGCACACAAATCGAGACAGCATATTGCACCCGGGGCTAAATGGGATCAAAGAAGCTTCAGATGCACTTCTACCGTATCGATTCAATGTGGATCCGGCCTTTGTACCAAACGGGCAAGAGATTTATCCTCCGGAATCATATGGATTCCAGTCCGGAATCGCACCGTTAAACCAAGCTCGTGGAATAGCCACGCTTCCCGGCGGAATACCACTATTTAAAAACGGCACTGTTGTGGGTGGGATCGGTGTGTTTTTCCCCGGCCCGGATGGGTATGCAAGCCACGAGCAGGGATTCACAGATTTCTATGGTCCTAATAATGAGACCGGTCCATTGGGAAACTCATCAAATACTGTTTTAGCATTGAGAACAGCAGTTAATCGAACCAATGCTGCTAAAGTGCTTGAGTCGGAGTGGATTGCATTTGCTGCTGCCGGTGGCAGCTCTGGTGCGGACGCAAGCATAGGGACACTCGATGGAGTTGCACCGCTTGGACAGTATGATCTCCCATTTGGTCGCTTAGACTTAGTCGGAATCACACTTGAGGTATATGGACCCAACCCGACCTCATCCGTACCAATTTCCGGGGTGGACCAACTACTGGCAACAGGAAACGGCCTCATCGTTGGAGATGTGAATAACGGTGTCAATCAAAAAGTAGGTCACGCAGTCGATGGTACAGAGTTATTCGCAGTTTCCGGTAAAGAAGTTCCGGATGGCTGGCTTGTTTCTGCCCACGACGGAAAACCGCGCACACTAACTGATGAAAATGGTGTTCCGATACTTGATTCCAATGGTAACCCACTAATCGATCAAATTACTCAAGCGGATGTAGAAGCGATTATTCAGCAAGCAATTGACAAAGCGAATGAAGTCAGGGCTGGCATCCGATTGGATAGTAATGGCAAGCCATCGGCAAGAACGCGCATGGTATTTGCAGTGTCCGATCACGATGGAGAAATCTTGGGCCTTTTCCGTATGCCAGATGCTACCTATTTTTCGATTGCGGTTGCAGTCGCAAAGTCACGAAATATGGCCTATTACAATGACCCCGTCGCAGTCACGACTCCAGACTTATGTGAACCTGAACAACGAGGGATTGCACATACGAGCCGAACGTTTAGGTTCTTAGCGGATCCCAGGTTTCCAGACGGCATAGATAATTCAGACGCTGGTTGTTTTTCCATTCTCAATGATCAGGGCGTTAATCCAGTTACCGCTGAGAATATCGGGAGCCCACAAGCAGTTGCAGACTTCACTTCCGTGCTAGGATTTACACGATTTAATCCGGAACGCAATTTCAGACGTGCGTCAGACACTACATCTGTACTGAATGAGAATGGTGTCGTTTATTTCCCGGGATCATCGGCTATTTATAAATCTGGCGGTATCATTGGCGGGTTGGGCGTAAGCGGTGATGGAGTCGATCAGGATGATGTTGTCACTGCATCGGCGATTCAAGGATATGGACCTTCAGCAGATATCACCGCGGACAATTTACGGATCGACACTGTTCGATTACCGTATCTGAAGTTTCTTAGAAATCCTCTTGGCTAAAAATGTAGACTCCTAATCGTGTAAAATCGGGGATCAATAGAAAGTGGGCGCTTTCTAACGCAACCTCTCAAGGGTAACTACACGATTATGGGCTTCCTAAACCAATCTCAGATTGAATCTCTTAACTCAACGATCCGTGATGGTAGTGATGACGATCTTAAGAAACTCTTAAAAGAATTACTTGCTGCGAATCTTCAAAATGAGTTAAAAGGCGTTTCAGATAGTGAAAGATCCACTCACGTCGACCAACTGGTGGAGGTGATCGGAGATTTCCTAACCGACGAACCTGAAGAAGGTGCGACTCTTCAAACCCCTGAGTCAGTTTATAACAAGCATCTTTCGGCGACGATTAGACAATTCGAAGATTCTGAAACAGCCACAGATACACTCAAGCCTGAGCAAGCAAATACAACTTTAAAGCTGCCGACTAGCAGTCATGAAAGTGATTCAAAGCCAGATCTCTCCGATCAAGCTGAATCGGAAGGCATCATCGAATTCGGAGACTATGTCCTTTTAGAAGAACTCGCGCGTGGAGGTATGGGAGTCGTCTATAAAGCGAGACAGAGATCACTCAATCGACTCGTGGCTGTGAAAATGATCTTGTCAGGGCAATTCGCATCAGAGGATGACAGAGAGAGGTTTTATTCTGAAGCTGAAGCAGCGGCAAATTTGAATCACGATAATATCGTCACCATATATGAAGTTGGTGAATTAGGTGGACAGCATTATTTCTCCATGGAGTTAGTCGAAGGCGGCAGCCTTTCCGACCTGATTAATGAGCATCCGTTAGAGGCGCGCGAAGCCGCGATGCATGGAATCGCAATTTGCAACGCGATTCAATCTGCTCATGACAATGGCATTCTGCATAGAGACATCAAACCTGGTAACGTGATGCTTGATACCTACGGGAAGCCGATGGTTACGGACTTTGGGCTGGCAAAATCTACTCAAGTAGAATCAACTCTTACGTTGGATGGGGCACCGTTAGGTACGCCGAGCTACATGCCACCTGAACAAGCACGCGGTGACAGTGAGGCTATTAGCATTCAAAGTGACATTTATTCTGTTGGTGCGACTATCTATGAACTGATTACAGGGTCTCCACCATTTCAAGCCGCCGCTGTGTATGACACTATTCAGCATGTTTTGAATGACCCGGTGACAGCACCAGAGATGCTCAACTCCTCCGTTCCAAGAGACCTATCCACGATTTGCATTAAATGTCTGCAAAAAAATCCACAACGCCGGTATCAAACTGCCATTGAGTTGCGCGATGAACTTCAGAGGTTTGTAGATGGACGCCCCATTCTTGCACGACCGATATCCAATACCGAGCGATTATACATGTGGTGTAAGCGTAATCCGGTTATCGCAGCCACCGGTAGTTTGGCAGTTATTGGCATGTTAGTCATGATCGTGACCATGACCGTCGCTTATTTTATTACGAGTGATGCGCTGGCAGATTCCCAGCAGAGCTTTGAGCGATCCAAAGAAACTGTAGATGATTTCTTCGTCGTGGTTTCTGAGAATGAATTGCTCCAAACACCAGACACAGAAGAAGTGCGAGAGTTAATGCTGGACCGCGCATTGAGTTATTACAACGACTTACGAATTCAGCGTGAAGGCCATGAGAGTACTGAAAGAGAATTTCAGATTGAATCTGCTGAATTGGAATCCAAGATCGGTGAGATTGAATTATCAAAGGGGCACGAAGACATTGCCATCAAGTATTTTAATTCCGCTCTTGCGCGCGTTAAGGCATTAATTGGTGATGATCCACGATCCAATCCGGACTTGGTGATGAGAGAATCCGATTACAATTCTCAATTGGCAAGGGCTTATGAACGAGAAAGCGTTCGAGATTTGGAAAGATCGTTATCATTTACTCAGGACGCAAAACTGAAGCGAGCAACTGTATATGATCAGAATCCAAGTGATTTAGAAATTGGTCGAAAATATGCAAATGCTTGCATGAATCTTGGAACAGCCATGAAAGAAAAGGCAATTCGAGATTTCCAATTCCTTAGTGCAAAGCGACCTGACGGCAACGATCGTGTGGACGTTAAAAGCTCGGAGTTTCGAAATGTAATTGATGAATTCGAAGAAGCACGAGATCAATTTCAACTAGCTCAGCGAATTAGAGAAGACTTAATTGCAAAAGTTGGAATAGATGAAGAATCATCGTCTAGTCTGTACACCGACTTGAGCAAGGGGGCCAATCAGCTTGCTGGATTAGCTTTTGATCGACTCGGAATTCAGGGGGATAATAACTTCCTATTAGAGAAAGAGCGAAGTCTCGAAGAGGCGCTCAGATATCTAAACGGCTTGAAAGAGATCAGCGGTGCCGCCGAACAGATTGAAATCGGTGTGCATGTGCAGTTTCTGGAAGTACTAAGTTCACGATTAGAGCATTGGCTGGGCGGCGGATATTCAGATGGTTCGGAATCATCGGAGACATATGATCCATCAGCTGATATTAGTCTTGGACTTATTCACTCGAATCTACTAAAGGAAATTACCGATCGCGCGAGTGTTGTGTCAGCTCAAATCTTCTTTCATCAAACACGGATGAAATGCGAATCGCAACTCGCGAACTTTGAACAGGCAACTGCCGCCATAGATGAGATTGCGCAACTTTTTGAATCAGGCAGTTACCAGCATTCTAAGCATTTAGAGAGTCAAGATCTTTTAGCTGGTTTTTTCAGTAGTCGTCTTAGAGTAGTTTTGAGTCACGATACCTATGCAGCTTTCGTTTCAACAGTTGATCATTCTCTTAAGGAGTTGGAATGGCAGCTTCAGAGCCTATCTGGAAATAGACAAAGCAGCTCGTTAGAGAACTGGGAGAATTCTTTGTTATCAATTGCAACGTTCTCGAACTACGCAGTCGATTTTATGCTAGAAGACCTCAAGACTGAAACTGAACCAGTCAGGGTCTTTGACATTCTTGTTTCCATGAAAAAAATGACAGCATTAAATGGAAAATTCGATGAAGTAGTTAATCTGACAGAAGAATTAATGAAGGATCAAAACCTTGAATTCTCTTTAAACCGTGAAGAACAAGATGTTCTATATAACGGTGCTTTGCTAACAGAATCGCAATTAATGGAAGTTGAAAGAGTGTTACTCAAATCTGCTGAAGTACTTAAATCAGCTGAAGTATTTAAATCAGCTGGAGTACTTAAATCAGCAAGCGAAAATGCTGTTTTAGAGTAACACTTAGCGGTTAAAAAGCAGTTGAGTTCAATCAATAGAAGCTCAACTATTATTCAGATTTGTGACGATGTTAACTCTAGAGTTCTCGAATTACTGGAGTCGTCATGCGCAATTTCAAAGTACTGATTCTGATACATTCGCTACTTATCTATAGCATTTTAATTGCTCCGACGGTAAATGCTGAAGAATATAAATTTCCAGCGCAAAACAGCGTAGATGCAGTATTTGTAAGCCTGCAGGATGCAAATGATGATTCAGATGATGCGAAAAAAGAGCCAAACGAGGATAAGAACAAAGAAGAGAAACCAGAAGAAAAAAAGCCGACACGATTGTCTGGCACGCGTCTTGCACGTGCTGAATTGCTGGCCAAAGTAGACACCTTTACTCAGAGAAGAATCGTAAATATGTGGGGTGACTTCTTCGATGGCATTCCACAGTCATTCGAATTTGGAGATGCTCTCGACTTCCCAGAATCGTGGAATATTGGAACGGCAGTAGTGCCTGGAACAGAATTTGCGATTCCGCAACTAGGTGGTTTATCTACCCGTCGCGTGAAGTTGGCAGAAAACTCGAGTCCCATTCCTTCCGACAGATGGCTCTTTAATTACAACCACTTCTCCAACGTTACTGAATTAGGTGATATCGATCGGTACACATTTGGATTTGAAAAGACATTTGACGAGGGTTTAAAGTCTTTAGAGGTGAGGTTTCCCTTCGCACATACTCTTTCGAGTGACCAAACTTTGACGACAAATGAGGTAGATCCTCCCGTTATTTCCCGCAGATTTCGCACTGAGCCAGGCAATTTAACGCTTACTTACAAGAGTGTGATTCGCGGATTTGACGATGGCTTGATGACAGCAGGTCTGGGTATCGGGCTACCAACGGCGAATGACTTGCGGTTGTTTAATGATGATTCACAGGTTCTTTTACAGGTGGAGAACAACTCTGCGAGTCTAATGCCGTACATCGGATTTGTAAAAACTCCAAATGATAGACTCGTGCTGCAGGGAATTGTGCAGGCAGATTTCGCAACACAGGCCAATAAGATTTCGTCTGCTGGCGCCGACATCAGTGATGGATTGCTTCCTGCCGGTACGATCGAGCGCATACCTCATCTTTACTTCGATCTTGCATTGGCATACCGCCTTACAGATGCTGACAATAAAGCAATTACGCAGATTACAGTTTTCACTGAATTGCATTATTCACTTGGGATGAGAGATAGTGAGACTTTAAATCTCTTTGAAACCGGGCCGCTAGCTAGTGCCGATAGCCAGGCTTTTCGACTACAAGACTCCGAACGCATTGGTGCTCTGAATTTAACCGCAGGTGCAGTGTTCCAGATAAATGAGACCATGTCGATTCGTCCTGCAGTGTCCGTGCCACTTAACGAAAACGTCGGCAATATGTACGACTATGAATTCGGCGTGCAACTCAATATTCTGCGATAATTCCAGCGACGGACAAACTGTTACTTTTGATCAAGCGTGCGCACCGGGTCAAACGATTTATCAGAATCGGTCTGTGCTTCCAGTGACCATTTGGAAAGCAAGTTTGAAGGCCGATCATTTGAAAAATCAGGGTTCTGCATAACATTCTCAATGAGTTTTGTGCAAGTGTCGAAGTCTTCCTGATGAAATGCTGACAGAGCATTTTCATATGTGCTTCTACCTTCCAGCCATGTGCCAGATGCTTCAGATGATCTCAACTGGTACAAAGTAGCAGGCTCCTGTATTCCGACTACACGAACGGCGCAAATGCGGCGTGTCTGAAATTCGCTGGAAAGAAGTGAATGTGTGTTTTCTGTGACAAGAATCGGAATCCCAAAGAACTTGGTTGTGCCTTCAACTCTACTAGCTAAATTGACGGCATTGCCCATCGGACCATATTTGATCCTTAGACTGCTGCCAGCATTTCCAACAAGAGCTGGGCCAGTATTGATTCCAATTCCCACGCGCAGTGGCATTCCGGTTCGATCCTGCCATTTTTTATTCAACTCAGGAAGTTTGTTTTGCATTTCAATGGCAGCTGAGCAGGCCAATTCTGCATGATTCATTTGATCGATCGGAGCATTCCACATTGCAGCCATTCCGTCACCTGCATAGTTAATGATCACGCCATTTCTTGAGATCACACATGCAGTTAAGGTGTCCATCACATCTTGCATGAGATCATAGATCCCTTGAGCTCCCAGAACTTCGCTGATTGCTGAGAATCTACGAAGATCAGCAAACAAGCAAGTAACCGTACGCTCGCGACCGTCGAGTAAGGATGGATCCCGTTCTAACTCACGAGATAATTCTGGCGACACAAATTCCTCGAACTGGACTTTGAGACGAGCCATCTCTGCATCGCGCTCAACTCGCGCCAGTCCGCTACTGACTGAACATGCCAGTAACTGAGTAATCTGTGCTTCCACTTTGCTAACGCCGGCCCCTTTACTTGATGATTGAAGTCTAGCACCATAGACAATTCCGATTACATCACCGTCCGCATCGAAAATCGGACTTGCTACAACGGCAGTAACAGCGGCAAGGCTTGCAGCTGCCATTGTGTCATCATCGAGCTCATAATAAGTTCTCTTTTCCTCTAGAACACGATTAATTACCGTCTGACTTGGTCGTAAATTTCCAGTTTGAGTGATATCACATATGGCAGCAGTTTCCAGTTTATTGTTGACCTTTAAGAGCACCATCCCGTAGTCCAACCCAATTGCGTGGACAACGGCATCAGCTGTTTCCTGATAAAAGGATTGCGAACCAGTAGACGATTGCTGGACGGTTAAAACCGCTTCGAGGCAGGTAATAAGCTGCGCATTATCATGTCCATCGCTAAAATCCTCTATTTGGATCGGATGATCTTGTCCTGATATGGACCCCTGTAGAAATATCGGTGATGAAATTGTCTGTAGAGTACGCTGAGAATTCTGGTGCGGAAGCTCAATTGCAGATACGAACCGGAATTTTGTTTGACCAATGGAAAATGAATCTGTTATTCGGATTTCCTGTTCATCACCTTGTTCAAGTTGCTCCCGATTTCCCAAAACTATTTCTGAAGATCCAATGTTCTTCAGCAGAATCGAGTCACTGTTTTTACTTAGGATGAATTGCTTCCGCGATACATATGGGTCAGTGATCAAAACAAAAACAGAATCGTCATGATCAAATTCGACACGGCCGGCATGAATCGATTTATCGATATCGACAATCGAGTCTTGATTCTCATTCTTTATTTGGATCTGTAACATCTATGGTGAACTTACTGGTCGTCATTAGCGTTTGAATTAAAGGCAAAATACTCAAGCGCTTCGACTCTCATTGCAGCTTCATGCGGACAACTGGAAACGCACATTGGTTTACCGGTTGAAGTGTCTGAGCACAAGTCACAGACAACTGCCTTGTCCGTTGGGATTTCGACAATTGGGATGACATTGTCTTCCATTACGGCCTGTGTCAATTCACCGACCGCGGGCATGCGGTCGAGCCGGAGATTCAAAATGGTGCTTCCATAATCAGGATTTGTTTCGGAATCTCGCCTTTGAAGTTTAACGGCTAGAATATTCAGTCTGCGGTTAGAAAGGAATTCAGCTGTATTTATATCAGCAGTAAACTCACCGCGTTTCCTTTGCCGTGAATCCTGACTGAGCTCTATGGGAGTGCCGTTTACCCAAACTTCGGGAGTCATATTTGGGGATTCCAATTGAAGGCGCGATCCGGCACTTGAATCAGTGGCGAAGTCTTTCAAATCAAATGCAATTCGAAAGCAAATATCGTCAGTTATGTCAGGAGATCCTCGCTCCCAGAGATTGGATGCGATCTCAGATAACGCTGTTTGAAAGTCGATATTCCATGTAAACGGAGATGGGAATTGCATCCAGTTTCCAATCGACGTTTGCCAATCGCCAGAAGCAAGTGCAGCTGAATTTACTTCCCAAGTTAACTCATGTTCTGTTATAAACCCGACATCATGCATTTGGATTGAATCAAATGGACATTGTCGTTCACACATTCCACATCCGATGCACCAGTCTGTGATTTCAATCTGACCATTGGTTCCTCGCTGAATAGAACCAACTGGGCAGCCAATCATACAGGACGGATTATGACACTGGCGACATGCTGATGGTACGAGGAAACGATCGAATCTAGGACCATCCAGGAAAAGTCTTGAATAACCATCATCGTGGCTTTCAACACATGCATCTACACAATCTCCACATCGTGTGCACGATTCCAAGTCTATAAGGAGCAGTTGTTGCCCTTGGGCCAGACCTTGTTGTTGGAAGTCCGGACTCGCATCCCAACTTGCACCAATCGACTCTAGAATAGGTTTGTCAATTTCAACCTGTCGGTCCGCAATCAGCTGCTCAAGGCTACGACTTAATTCTATGGATTCAGAAATAGTGCTTTTGAAGTCTTCGCCGGGAATCGTAACCAATTCGACGCGGCCGGGCCGAAGGCCGTCATCAGCGGCCGGATCATAAACAATACAGGTTGCGTTACGTACGTTGTCTGACAGGACTCCCATTTCCCCTAGGATCTCTCCACGAGAGAGGTAGCCATATACAGTTAATGGACCAGATTGATGCTTGAGACTGGGAAACTGATTTTTGAATATCTGAGAAAGGGCTACATAGTTTGCCAGTCTTACTTCCAATAAGGACCAAGATTTCAAAATACCATTTAGCCCTTGCGGGAAACTATCGGCCACAGATGTGAATTCCGGAGAGCTCTTGACTTCATCAAAGACATTTTGTTCCAGGAGGTTTCTATCGCTTATGATTCTTTCAAATTCATCTTGAAGGAGGTTGTAGTCAACGTCTATTAAAGATCCGTCTGAATGCGATTTGACGAATTCTCTACATTCAGCAGATAGATTCTCGAACAAAACACTGTAAACGGAATCAGCTCGTTCTCTGCGCTTTTGTGGTTTGTCAGTTTCCTCGGATGGAATATTGACGGTGTTGATACTTGCAATGATCTCATCCGGGGTTTTAGGCTTGTCTTCCAGTGTTTTCTTTCCACCTCTTGCAGCAGCAAGGATATCGTCAGGTGATGTCGGCTTGTCTTCCGGTGTTTTCTTTCCACCTCTTGCAGCAGCAAGGATATCGTCAGGTGATGTCGGCTTGTCTTCCGGTGTTTTCTTTCC